>Ga0114959_10001282_pt1 | contig 22160 bp, 15 predicted proteins | sample C_130625_EF_Meta_FD_87317 | JGI IMG/M metagenome (GOLD analysis project Ga0114959, IMG submission 87317) | Freshwater microbial communities from Lake Croche, Canada to study carbon cycling - C_130625_EF_MetaG | ecosystem: Environmental > Aquatic > Freshwater > Lake | place: Lake Croche, Canada... | reverse complement strand
CATTTTTTGGTGACCCTCGACCATTTTTTAGTGACCCCCGACCATTTTTTAGTGACCCCCGACCATTTTTTGGTGACCCTCGACCATTTTTTAGTGACCCCCGACCATTTTTGAGTGACCCCCGACCATTTTTTAGTGACCCTCGACCATTTTTTGGTGACCCTCGACCATTTTTTAGTGACCCCCGACCATTTTTTGGTGACCCTTTTGACATTCAGCCAATTTTTTAAGTCAAAATGGCATTGAATCACCTTTGTAGAGACGTTGCATGCAACGTCTCTACAGTATTTAGAACAATTGTATTAAGAAAGGTAAGCGCGAACACATAGAAAAGAAATTGTAGGCTTTTTTAGCAATGTGCCTATCATTCTATTTGATAAAAAGTGACATTTTAAACTATTCTGACTTTTGTTTTCGCGATCCTTTATCTTTCTTATCCTTTTTCTCTTTTTTGTTTTTTTTATCTTTTACGTCATTATCATCTGTGTCTGAGTCCCCACTTTTACTAACATCTTGGTACCATTCTTCCCAACTTTTAGACATTGCTTGAACCAATTCAGGATGCGTACTAGCTAAATCGTTGGTTTCTGCTCGCTCCTTTGAAAGATCATAAAGTTGCCATGCCCCTGCAGTTGCTTCTTTTCCTCTTGGTGACACGCGCAATACCTTCCAATTTCCTTGTATCTCGGCAGCATATTTTTCATAATTCCACAATAATTTACGTTCAACAATCGGTGCCTTTTTTATTTGAGGCAACAAACTTTGTCCATCAAGCTGATTCAATTTTCGCCCTTCATATTCAGAAGGATAATGCAAATTGGCTAAGTCTAATACCGTTGGAAAAATATCACATATAGCACCTGCTTGTTTAGAAAGCATACCCGGGTTACCAATTCCTTTAGGCCAATGGAAAATCATTGGGGTACCTGTTCCTCCTTCAAAAAGTGTTGATTTATGACCTCGAAATGGGGTATTACAAACGGCTGCTCCTACATCGTTGATGCGTTTTTCTGTACCACGATCTCCCATTTGCATTTCAATGGGTAATTTGGCTGGTACACTTTCGGCACTTGCACCATTATCGCTCATAAAAAAGATGGCTGTATTATCGAATAGGCGATTTTTTTTGAGATAATCAAAAAGGCGACCCAATTCTTGATCCAAGCGATAGACCATTGCGGTGTGAACAGCCATTGCCTGTTGATAGTATTCTTTTTCATCCGCTGTAAATGAATCCCATGAATTAGATTTATCGTCAATCGGACTAAGCGAACATGTTTTTGGATTGATAATGCCCAGCTTAACCATCCTATCATAGCGTCGTTTGCGAGCAGCATCTGTACCAGACTTATATACATTAATATATCGTTCCACATCGGCTCTTGGTGCTTGCAATGGCCAGTGTGGTAAATGCGAAGCGTAATACATAAAGAAAGGTTTAGTTGCTCCTTTGCTAACTACTTCTTCCTGTAAAAACTTCATTGCATAATTAGCATGTTCCGTTTCCATATACCATTTTTCAACAGGAACGGTCATATCCTTCTCTGTGTAAGTACGCCCATCTAATTGTATATCACGAACCTGTTTTTCGTCAGTTGGCCACCAATGAATGGCACTAAGCCCAGCACCGAAATAACGCTGAAAGCCCAGTTGTAAGGGAGCCGGTTTTATATGCCATTTGCCTACCATCAATGTGGTATAGTCTCCTTTTAATGCCTCAGCAATCGTCATTGCCCCTTGGGTTACATTTCCTGCTTTGTGGTCAGCACCAGTCCGTTGAGGACTTTGTCCAGTCATCAATGAAGCCCTACTTGGTGCGCATTTAGCATTATTGTAGAAATTGGTAAAAAGGATTCCTCTCTTAGCCAGTAAATCTAAATTCGGTGTTTCAGCATCGCCTCCCATACAGCCTAAATCAGCATATCCCATATCATCTGCTAGAATGATTAGGATGTTTGGCTTGGGTTGTTGTTTTGCAACTTGAGCATAAATGGCCATTGGGAAAAAAACACAACAAAAGGTTAGATTAAAAACTAGTTTTCTCATATTGCTTTATTTGGAGTTCATAATTTGGTTTTGAAACTTTTATTATTTCATTTAAACTACTGTACAATTGAACTTATTTTTCAACATAAGGACGAACGCGCTCAATAAGTAATTGATATCCTGCTTCGTTAAAGTGCAATTGGTCTGAGGCAAATAATTCAGTTTTAGGCATACCCTCGTCATTAATAACCATGTTATAGGTATCAATGTAATGTAGTTTGGGATTTGATTTAGTAAAATCCTGAATATATTGATTCACTTTTTGTTCATCTAAACGAAGCCTTAATCGCTTCATACTTGGTTTCAAGGAAATATAATACACGTCAGTTTTTGGAAGGTTAGTATGAATCAAATCAAACAGTTTTTTAAAATCTTCAAAAACCAATTCAGGTGTTTTTCCGCTTGCTAAATCATTGTCACCAGCGTGAAAGAAGATTTTTTTAGGAGAATAAGGTAAAATTATTCGTGAAGCGAAATTATACGAATCAATAATGCTTGATCCCCCAAAACCACGATTGAATACGGGGTAACCGGCAAAGTCTTTTTCAAGTGTTCTCCATTTTACAATAGTGGACGAGCCTACGAATTCTATCCCACTTTTTGGAGGAGGATTCGTACTATCAATCCTTTCGAAAGCAGCAACTGCCTTTTCCCATTTAGCAGCTTTATCGGTTTGTTGTGCAAATGCGACTGATAAGTTGAATGCTGAAACCAGCAACAACAAAAAATGTATTCTTCTCATAGAAATGTGTAAATGAAATTAATAAAACTATTTAGTTGGCTTCACTTTGGTAATTATTCGAATATCCTTCGCAAACTTCAAAATGCCACTATTTATATTTAATGGTAAATTTTCATTCTGTTCTGATAATTTTTGCAATTGATTTGCGATAGCATTAAATTTTTGGATTGCATCGTTTTCTGATAAGCTTTTCGCCCTATACCAATCATAATGCACTTTCCCTGCCTCAATAAATAGCTTCATTCCTTTAGCTAAAACCTGTATAGAACGATAAGATTCCTTTATAAAGTCGGCTTTGTCTTTTGGTAAATCTTTAGTTAAGCTAGGTAAAAGAGGGATTGTATTTTCTAACCAATTAATGGCTTCTGTTTTCTCTTTTAAATACGTTTCTACGGGTTTTGATACGATTGAATTTTGAACTCGCCACTGAAGGGCAGCATCAATTTCATCTGATATTGGGGGATATAATTTTGTACCTGGCTTTTGAAATAAATCATCAATAGCCTTCATGTACCTTACATTGTTAAAATAATCTTTATCAAGATATACAGCAAGGGGAAAAGCTGAGTGATTTAAAGAGCTTGTTCCATTTATACCAACTATCTTTTGAAGTATTGGCTCGGTTTCATAGAAAATGTCTATTAATTTATTTGGCACATCATTGCCTAAAAATTCTTGTACGGCATCTGTCAATATTTTTTTAGGATTAGCATTTGGTGTATAACAAAATTGGGTTAGCATGTAAGCATTCATCCTATCGAAATTGATGTCTGTGCAACCTCTATCCCAAAAAAATGTGCGACCATTTACAATATCAACTCCTTTTTTAATGCCTTCGTTTACAGATTTTTTCCACCATCGCGGCAAAACACAAGGATAAAAGCCTTGCCCCAAGTACTCACAATCAGTTAAAATATTTTGAGAAATTCTGTTGCTTGCAAACAACTTTTTTTGATCTGTATTTGGGATAAATGCAAAAGAGGGACAAAGTGTATTCTCCTCGGGCCAGGTATTGTCTTCCATCACAATAATATCAGGATATTTTGCTAAAGCCTCAAATGCGTGCCGATGTGTTTTGTAGGTGTGAAAGTAATCGTGGGCAAAAACGGTTCCTTTAATATTGAGTTCTTTGCATACTTCATTAAGCGCACCTACCCAGACCTCTAACCATTCTTTATTATGCGCAAGGTCATATTCATCAAACTTAACTAGCTCACCATTTCCTTCGCACATCCAAACTGTAACCCCTTTGAGTAACGGTAATTTCTTTTTAAGTAACCTGATATGATTTTTTAGTAACTCACGAATAAAAGGATGTGTCATTATTAGTTTGCCCTTTGCATCAAACAATTCTGGTTTTAGTTTTTTTACTAACGAAACATCTTGTACAGGAAAAATGGGGAAAGGATAGCCGTAATTAAATTCAATTCCATTATCCACACATCCCTTGTAAGCCTTTAAAATCATTTCCTCCTGCCATTTATATTCTTCACTTTTTTGAGAAAGACTAAATTCGGGCATTAATTCTTCTAACCATGGAATGGTACTATCATTTCCTTTTAGAACACCATTTATGCGCTCGTTAAGGTTTTGTTGAAATAGTTTTGCTCTGTAATGCGGAGCAAAGCATTCCCAACCTGTTACACCCCAACTTGCAATGTCTTTAAACCATTTTTCGCTATTTGTAGAATTGGTCATCATACCAGTAAGCACCGGTTTTACTACATATTTTAACTTTTGAGCAGGGAGTAATACATTAACCCCTAGTAAGAAAAATAGGAATGGAACAATAGCCTTTGAAGAGAAGGTAAAAAAATTAGACATGTATAATTCTCTGGAAATAAAAAAGTGGTTACAAAAAAAGTCCTCCCGAATATTTGGCGTACGGGAGGACTTATCTATAAGGTTTAAGATTTAAAGTTTAGTTCTCTTTATCCTCTTTGTTCTCTTTTTTCTCTTTTTCTTTACCACCATTTTTGTTTTTCATCTTTTCTTTTCTAGCTTCTACCCAAGCATCAAACTTTGGTTTTTGCTCATCGGTTAAAATGGCTTTAATGCTAGCATTGGCAGCATCATTAACTGCTTTTGCTTCTTTTTTACCAGCCTTTTTATCACCATCTGTAGCCTTAGCTTTTATCGAGTCTAATTTTGAAAGACTTTCTAATTGAACCGCTTTGATTTTTGAAGATTGATCTGCAGTTAAACTAAGCTCTGTAGTTAATTCTTTAACATACATTGCTGCTCGTTGCTCAGTTGTTTTCTTTGACTTACCATCTTGTGCGAAAACTGAAATAGTAGACAATGCTACTGCTAATACTAAAATTACTCTTTTCATTTTTTTAATTTAATTGTTATTTATATTACTTATGCCAAAAAGTTTGATTAATCCTATTAAAATATGATAGCAATGATAATCATTTTGATTATTAACCTAAGGTTTGTTTTTATAATGAATTTTAGAAAGCTCTTTTAATGAAAATGCGGCCATTTCTGGTGTAATATCTCTTTGGGGATTGGCTAACATTTCGTATCCAACCATAAACTTTTTTACACTAGCTGACCTTAATAAAGGTGGATAAAAGTGCATGTGCCAATGCCATTCATTGTGCAACCCATCATTTACAGGCCGTTGGTGGATGCCCGCAGAATAAGGAAATGAAATATTAAATAGGTTATCGTATTTAGTGGTAAGCTTTTTTATAATAGCCGCTAATGATTTTTTCTCTGCCTCTGTAAACTCACCAATATCAGTTACATGCCGCTTACTTATTATCATTGTTTCGTAAGGCCAAACTGCCCAAAATGGCACAACTACTAAAAAATGTTCATTTTCTACTACAATGCGCTCTTTCTGTTCTAACTCAATATCTATATAATCTAATAGCAAGCTTTTACCATGAATTTCAAAATACTGTTTTTGCTGTAGCGTTTCTTTTTCCAATTCAAGAGGTATAGATGAGGAAGCCCATATTTGCCCATGTGGATGTGGGTTACTACATCCCATAGTATCGCCCTTATTCTCAAAAATCTGAATGTACTTAATACTAGGGTTATTGGATAATTCAGTAAACTCTTGCTGCCACAGATTCACTACTTTTTCTATATCCTCTTCAGCCATCAATGGGAGCGTTAAGCTATGATTAGGCGAGAAACAGATTACTTTACAAATACCACTTTCACTTTTAGCCACTAATAAATCATTCTTATTAATTACCCCATCAGGTGTATCCTCTAACAATGCAGAAAAATCATTGGTAAACACAAAGGTATCTTTATAGTCAGGGTTTTTACTACCATCGGAACGCTTGTTTCCTGAACATAAATAGCATTCCGCATCATAAGCTGGTCTTGTATCATTAGGAACTGATTCTACTTTTCCTTGCCATGGTCTTTTTGAACGATTCGGGGAAACTAAAACCCATTCGCCTGTTAGTATATTTTTTCTTGTGTGAGGGTGTTCCCTTATTTCAAACATATTATTCAATTATATCTGTTCCGTTTTCAATTGTTACAATATTAAAACTTAATGGTAATGACATTGCGTCTTCGTAATGTGGTTTTATGGTAGATATTAATTCTTCTATTGCTGTTTCCTTTACCAAATTGATGGTACATCCTCCAAAACCACCACCCATCATCCTACTGCCAATTACCGAATTATTTGTCAAAGTTTCATTAACCAAAAAATCTAATTCCTTACAACTCACTTGATATTTTTGGCTTAACCCAAAATGAGTTTCGTACATTTTAGCTCCTAAAGCATCAATATCGCCCTTTTGTAAATCTTCACATGCTTGTTGTAATCTACTTATCTCTTCTACAATAAATTCGGCTCTCTGATAAACCACTGCATCTTTATTCAATACATTTAGTTTAAGCATATCAATAGTAGCATCTCGTAGAGAGTTTACAGTAGGATTAGATTCTTTAATCCATTCTACCGATTTCATACATTCCAATCTTCTCGTATTATATTCTGAGGAGGCAAGTGAATGTTTTACGTTTGTATTAAGCAAAAGAATTTTGAATCCATCAATATTAAAAGGGATATAGTCGTAATTCATTGTCATGCAATCTAACTTTATTACATGATTCTTTTTGCCCATCATTGAGGCAAACTGATCCATTACTCCACACATAACGCCAGCATATTCATGCTCAGCTTTTTGCGCCATATTTACCATTGTTAACCTATCCAAATTTGTTTGTAACAACTCGTTTAAAGCAAAACAGGTAGCACATTCAATAGCAGCCGAAGATGATAATCCTGCTCCAATAGGCACATCACTCATTAATACCGCGTTAAACCCTTTTAAGGCTATTCCCTTTTTAACAAATTGAGCTGCAACCCCCAAAATAAAATTGGGCCAACTGATATCGCCAACAGGTTTTAGGTCTTTAATATGGACATTGAAACTTTCATTCAAATCCATTGCCGTTAAATGAATTTCTTCATCCTCCCTAAGTGAAATAGCCAAATATGCTGCTTTGTTAATAGCCCCAGGTAATACAAATCCATTGTTATAATCAGTATGCTCTCCAATGATATTTACCCTACCTGGAGATTTCACTACTAATGGTTCCTGACTATACAATTGTACAAAATGCTCTTTTATTTTTATAGTATCCATTTGAGTTAAATATTTACAGTTGTTTTATTTCATTTTGGCGGACAAAATTTTATTAATTTCTGCTTAATGGCATTTACTACTCAACAACCGAAAAGCGGTAAATTGTCTTTGTGTGGTATTTATCAGTTGGATTAAGAATGATAGATGGAAAAACTTTTTTATCAAACGAATAAGGGTAACCCTGAGTTTCTAAAGCAAAGGATTCTCTATAATTAATAGGTTTCCCCAATTTACCTATATCTGTTCCTTTAAAAAAGTTGGCACTAAATAAATGAATGCACGGTTCAAGTGTAAAGACTTCCATTTTTCGACCACTATTTGGTTCAACTACTATAGCAGCCAAAGACATTTCTTGCTTCTTTTTTTTGTTTAGAATATAATGATGATCATAACCACCTGCTAACTTTAGTTGTTGGTTTGAATCCTGAATTACTAAATCTTTACCCATAGGTTTTTCATTTCTGAAATCAAATGGCGTTCCTATTATTGTATAATTTTTAGCTATTGCCATTTTATCCTCGTTGATAGGACAGATATAATCTGAATGTATGGTTAATAAATGATTATAAATGGTGCCACTTGCCTCACCGGCTAGATTGAAGAACGCATGATTTGTTAAGTTTAGAGGTGTACTTTTATCAGTAGTAGCCTTATATTCAATTTGTAATTCATTTTTTGGATTTAATTGGTATGAAACTTCTATTTGAACGTTTCCAGGATACCCCATTTCACCATCTTTTGACATGTAAGTTAATACCAATGAAGTTTCTGTACTAGATTTTACATCCCAAACCTGATTGTGAAACCCATTTAATCCTCCGTGTAAATGGTGATTACCAGCATTCTGTTGCAATGAATAATTTGTTCCATTTACATCAATTTTCCCATTGCTAATACGACCTGCAACTCTCCCAATAATCGCCCCATGATACACCCCTGTTGCTTTTAAATAGTCATCAATACTTTTAAATCCAACGACAACATCAGCCATTTTACCATCCTTATCAGGTGCACACAAACTAACAATCCTACCACCATAATTGGTAATTGCCATGCTGATTCTTCCATTCTTTAAAAAGTATAAACCAACCATTTTACCATTTATGTTTTTTTGAAAATCTTCAGCTTTTAATGGTACACAATTTTCGGTTTTAACATCTTGACAATAAACATTGTAATTGCTATAAGATATAAAAACGAATAATGATAATAATAATTTCATTGCGTTAACTAGTTTCATGCTCAATCTTTATGACATTGTCAGTATCATATAAACACACAATTTGTATTGTAAATAACTAATATTACTTACGGCTTCGCCCCTCTCAATCACATTATAATTGCAGTTTCGTAATGGAACTTGGACATTTCTGATTATAAACTTTATTAGCTCTTCTTTTGAAGGCTTAGTAGCTTAAACCCAAGCTATTTCAATTCAATTTTTTCAACATTCTTATAATCTTTACCTCGAATCAACTCAAAGCCTTTAATCATTTCGGTTAAAATTTGGGGTTGTGTTTTTGCCAAATTGTTTTTTTGTCCTATATCATTTTTCAAATTATACAATTGATAATCTTTTGAATTACCCAATTCAATATTTACTTCTTCAAGTATTGCATCACCGGGGTAAGGTGGAATCATTAACCAATCACCTTTTCTAAAGGCAGTTTTAGTATTAGCCTCTATAACTAGGCTTTTACGTCCTATGTTAGACTTACCCATTAGCGCATCTAATAAATTTTGACTATCCGTATTGGTTGTTTTACCGCCTACTAGGCTAGAAATAGATGCAATCAAGTCTATTTGACAAACCAAAGCGTCAGAAACAGCAGGGCTTATTTTTCCTTTCCAATAAGTAAAAAATGGAACTCTTGTTCCGGCTTCAAGCAAACTGTATTTGCCTCCGCGAAGTGGCCCAGTTGGTTTGTGCTTGCCTATTTTTTCAACCGCTTCATCATTGTATCCATCATTTAAAACTGGTCCATTATCACTAGAGAAAACTATCAATGTATTGTCTAAAAGCCCTTCGGATTTCAATGTATTTATAATCTCACCAACACACCAATCTGCCTCTAAAATGGCATCACCACGTACTCCCATACCAGATTTACCAACAAACCGTGGGTTTGGGGTGCGAGGTACATGGGGTTGGTTCAAGGCATAATATAGAAAAAAGGGGTTGTCGTGGTTATTCCTTATATAGGTTTGCGCTTTTTCTAAAAAATGGTCAGCTATATCTTCGTCTTTCCAATTGGCACTTGCCCCTCCTTTTACAAAGCCTATACGAGGAATGCCGTTTACAATTGAACCGTTATGCCCATGATGCCACATCATTTTCAATAGTTCTGGATTCGTTTTCCCTGTAGGTTGTCCCTCAAAATTTTTATCGTAATTAACAGAAATGGGGTCATTACTATTTAAACCATCAACAAAACCATTATCAATAAAAACAGTCGGCACTCTGTCTTGTGTTGCAGCCAACACGTATGCATAATCAAATCCAACATCATTTGGCCCTGGTGATACTTTTTTATTCCAATCAACAATTCCGGTACCTAACCCAAGGTGCCATTTACCAACAACTGCGGTATTATATCCACATTGTTTCAGCATTTTAGGAAGCGTTTGTTGCTCTGTTCCAATTAATAAGGGCGCTGACCCTGGCAATATTTTAGCATCTTTATTACGCCATGGATAAATACCTGTAATTAGAGCATAACGACTCGGCGTACAGGTAGCAGAAGTAGCATAACCATTCGTAAACCGTACCCCTTTGTTTGCTAACTTATCAATATTTGGTGTTTCAATGGTTGTAGCACCATAACAACTCAAATCACCATAACCTAAATCATCTAAATATATTACTAGAATATTAGGCTTCAACTTTGGTTTAGGTTGTTGCGTTTGATTTGCATAACCATAAGATGTTAGAAGGATAACAAACATTAAGGCATTTAATTTTCTCATTCTACACTTTTTTGTTTAGATTTTTTTTGCTTCTTAATAAGCGGGAATAAGTCAGATTCAATATGTGCTGATTTGGCTATGTCCAAAAACTCACTTTTCAATTGTGGTTCTGTGGCTGCTAAGTCATTTTTCTCAAAAGGATCTTTCGCTAAATTAAAAATCTCGATAGAAGGTTTCTTGGTCTCTTTATCGTAATTTATTACGGCCTTCATATCTCCTTTCCTTATTCCTTTGGTTTGATTACGCTCCCAATAAAGGTATTCGTGCTGCTTTTGCATATTTGACTTACCCAACAATGTTGGAAGCATAGATATTCCATCTATGTTTTCAGGAGCTTTTACTTTAATTAACTCAGCAGCAGTAGGTAAAAAATCCCAAGATGCCGAAATAAGGTCTGAATGACTGCCTGCAACAATTTTACCTTTCCAATAAGCAATCATTGGGCTTTTTATTCCGCCTTCATACATTTCACTTTTACGCCCTCGCAAATCGCCGCCTGTTCTAATATATTCATCTTCTTTAGGTCTAAGGGCAGTTCCATTGTCACTAGTAAAAATTATTAATGTATTATCTAAAAGATTTAATTCTTTTAATTTAGAAATCAATTGACCAACCTCTTTGTCAAGGCGGGCAGTCATGGCAGCATATTTAGGAATTGAAAAATCCTCAGATGTAGGATCACCCTTTGGCTTACCAGTTTTTGTTACATAATAGTCCAATATTTTATCATCAGGCTGATCATAGGGGTTATGAGGCAAAGTAGATGCGAAATACAAGAAGAAAGGCTTGTTTTTATTTTGCTCAATAAAGTCTAATGCTTTTGAAGTAATGACATCAGCACTATACTCTTTATAAGGAGCTGTCAGGTTTCCTTCTAGTGTTATTGAATCATCGTTTTGACGGAGATAATTTGTGAAATAGTGGTGCGCATGGCGTTGACAGTTATATCCAAAAAACTGATCAAACCCTTTCTTATTTGGTGATCCTACAGAACCAGGATACCCCAATCCCCATTTTCCAAAAGCTCCTGTTGTGTATCCTGCACTTTTCAAAACCTCGGCAACAGTAACTTCACTAGCCAAAATTGGCTCATTCCCTTCAGTTGGCATTTCCTTATTGTCTCTAATCCATGTATGCCCTGTATGCTTCCCTGTCATTAAAGCACACCTTGAAGGGGCGCAAATATTTGAACCGCAATAGTGGTTGGAAAAAACCATACCTCCTTTAGCCAATTTGTCCAGATTGGGCGTTTCAATAACCTTCCCTCCATAACAACTCAGCTCAAAATAGCCCATATCATCTGCCAGAATGTAAATAATATTGGGTTTACCATTTTTACTTGATGCTTTTTGACCCTTTGCACTGATTCCGTTTAGTATAGATACCAATACTAAAACCGGAAGTAATAATTTACTTAAATTCATCTCTTAATTTTTATTTTTAGTTCTCATTTTCTTTATCAACCCAGTTTTTCGGCATTGGAACTGTAGGTTTTCCAAACTTTTCTAAATACTTATCAAACATGTTGTAATATTTTTCCTTATACATTTTCTTTAGCTTCTCTTCCCTTGCTTCAGGATAATAATCAAAAACATCTCCATTACCCAATGCTCTTGGATCTTTTTGCATTACTAGCACTTCATCCATTTGATTCTTTAGGTTTTGTATCGTACTCGCATATTTGGTGTCTGCTGCTAAATTGTGTACACAATCTGGATCAGTCTCTATATCAAAAAGCTCATCAGAAGGTCTTTTACCAAAAGACAACATATAATATTTGTACTCTGGATCTCCTTCCTTCAAATTGGTTATATAGGTTTTTGTGGGTGAGTCATCACAATTGTTATAGCCATATTCTGGGTCACCCGCGGGCCATCTATTTGTTTTATAGTTATGGGAATATAAATATTTATCCGTTTTAATTGCTCTAACAGGATAACCAACAGCTATTTGATCCCCCTCTATTCGGCCCATATCATGCCTTTCTCTTCCCACAATTGAAAACGAACGACTTTTATCAATTCTTCCCGACTTGTTAGACAATAATAGATTTAGAAAACTCTTGCCTGTCATTTGCTCATGTGGTTTCAACCCTGCTATTTCCATAATAGTTGGAGCAACATCGGGAAAGTTGATAAAATCTGTTACTACTCTCCCTGGCTTTATTTTATCTCCCCATCTAACAACAAATGCCTCATGAAAATCTTCGTCATATATCTGACCCTTAATATGCGGAAAGGGCATTCCTTGATCCGAAGTAGAAATAATAATCGTATTGTCTAGCAACCCTCGTTTAAACAAAGATTCCAATGCCTTACCAATCATCATATCATGGTATTCAACTTCTACACTATAATCAGCCAAATCGCTTCTGACTAATTCATTATCAGGAAAACATTTCTGTACAACAATCTTGTTCAAATCTTTACCTGCCTTTTTGTAGGAATCCTTTTCATATCTACGATGTGCCTCGTGCGTTCCAAACCAAAAACAAAATGGCTTAGTCGAGTCTCTTTTGGTTAAATAGTCTTCAAAATTTGCAGCATAATCTTGTTTGCTTATTCCCTTGTACGGTGGTGTACAAGAAATAGTATTGTATTCCCATCCAGCAGGGTTATGTTCTCCATAATAAACACCTGGACCCCAACCTTTGCCCGTGTACCCAATAGAATATCCAGAATGCTCTAATAACTCGGGATAAAACTTCCATTTTTCGGGCATTACTGGTATATGATTAGCGCCCTCTTCAAGTTGCCACGAGTAACGACCAGTGAGAAAACAAGCCCTCGACGGAGAACACTTTGGGTTACATACGTAGGCATTCGTAAATAATACACCTTCTTTTGCAATCCTATCAAAATTGGGGGTTTTGATATAAGTGTTTCCATATACACCCATACTCGTTCTTGAAATATCGTCCCCCATTATCACCAAAATATTTGGACGTTTATTTTGTGCCAATATTGTCCCATAAATAAGCAGAGAAATTAAAAAGAGTATAGACTTTGATCTAGAAACTGCGCTTTTCTTCATTTTATTAAATTGTAATTGTAGCATAAGCATATTAAAGAATGTGAGAGGGTAATGGAAGAAAATCATGATCTATTATCATCTTCTTTTCTAACGCTTCTCTATGTGTTTTTTCAATGTCTTTGAATTCTTTTTTACCAGCAAGATTGTTTAGTTCAAAAGGGTCATTGGTAAGGTCATACAATTCAAAAACAGGTCGCTCTTTGTAGAAATAAAACTTTTGCAATAAATCAGACAACCTATTGTCATTATGGGCTTTCACTACTTCTTGCCACGCCTCTGTTTTTACCATGTCCACCTGTGCAAATTCTTGTTTGGGCAAGGCATTGTAAATAAAATTGAATTGGTCTGAGGTAACAGATCTAGAAAGGTCAAAGCCATCTGTTCTTGTAAGTAGACCAGCATGCCAACCACGCTCGGCAAAAACATAGTCTCGTTTATTGGTTTCATTAACACCTTTCAATGTGCTTAAAAAACTCTTTCCAGAAATTCTATTTTCAAAACTTAAACCAACCATTTCAAGTATTGTAGGAGCTAGGTCTTCGCCGCTAACCAATGTTTTAGTAGATAAATTCCCCTTTTTTAGTGTTGCTGGGTAGCGGATAATTAAAGGTACATGTGTGCCACGCCCACAAAGCGTTCCTTTTCCTCGTAATAACGACTCCCCATTATCCCCCATGAAAATAACTATGGTATTTTTCGACAATCCCCTTTCTTCTAAAACTTTCATGATAGAACCAAACCCTCTGTCCATATCTCGAACATCAGATAGATAACGAGCATAATCATTACGCACCTCCGGCAAATCGGGAAAATCGGGCGGCAACACCAAATCAGCAGGATTTATTTCTTCAAAATCTTCTCCAAATTTCCTGTGCGGTTGATTAAATCCAAAATAAAGAAAGAATGGTTTCCCCTTGGGCACTTCCTCTATAATGGCATTAATCTTTGCTGGAACTTCTGCCAAATGCGCTCCTTTAGTATTAAATTTTACAACATGATCAAAGCGTGTATTTAGACTCCTCATCCCTTCTTTTGCCAAAACTTCATTAATCAGGGGATTTTTATCTTCTTCAGCCCCGTCCAAATGATGGTTACGACCATCTAAACCTACCCAATAACCCGATTTCCTTAATACATCAGTAAAAAAAGGAACTTCTTTACGAGATGGCTCTGCAAAACGAGTAACATCAATACTCACTGGACTGCACCCTGTAAAAATGGAAATTCTTGAAGGAGCACATTGAGGTGCTGTAGTGTAAGCCCTTTCAAATCGCATTCCTTGTTTAGCAAATGCATCTAAATTCGGAGTGATATTATATTTCAAAACGTTCGCATCGCCATAACATCCTACATGAGGAAAGCTATGATCATCAGACAATATTAAAAGAATATTAGGCTTATTGATAGATGTATCTTTTGATATGGTTGTTGCAAACAACGAAAGTACAGCTAATAGAAAGAAAGACAACAATACTACTTTTTTACATTTTAAATTCATTCTATAATATCGTTAGACTTATTTTATTAAAAAAACGTGGCAAACAAAAACTCTTTAAACTAGATTCTACAACTTTTGAAATTCAATAATTTTTACAGAATGGTGTGGTTGAGTCAATGTTAACTTATCCGAAGCTATACTGAAGTGATCTTTAGTCCATATTTCAGTGAGCTTATATTTTGAATTGTTCAATTCAAAATCGGTTTTAAGATTGTATGTTTTAGTAACATCAGTATCAAGCCAATTAAAAATGGTAATGATAAGACGATCTTTTGTTTCCAACTTCCATATAGTTGGGATATCAACCCCTGTAAACAAATCTAGCGGTATAGCATGTACCCCTAATTTATTAACCGCTATAATATCTTTGTTTTTCAAAAGTTCTAATCTTTCCGCAGGTAAGGATTCTACTTTATCGCCAAAAAAGAAAAGCCCTCCCATAATTGCTTCCAATGTCATGTGACATTTAGCTTCGTCTATTGTGTACAATGGGTTAACAAAAAAAGCATCAGGGTCACAAATGGCAATATTTTTATGGATATAGTAGTTTTGTGAGACTGCTCGTGCAAACCGTATAAGTCCTTTTTCTACTTGATCATCTTCAATTGTTCCTAATGTTTTCCCGTAAGTAATATTGGTATAAGGTTCCGCTTCTGACTTATACCCTGGATGATTGATGTCATTGCCAATTCTTACGGCATCATAACATTCTAATGCACCAAATACATACCCCATGCTTCGTGTAACAATTAGATTTTCAGGTAAAGCACTTCTGATAGCACGAATTGTCTTATTGTGTGCTTGCATAAATGTCATAGTAGAATCATAGCGTTTACCTTCTTCCAAACCTCCATAAGTATGATCCCATTTCATAAAGGAGGGTTTATATCCTTCTACTATTTGTTGGTAACGACCAGCTGAAAACGCAGGTACAGCAGGATGGCTACCATCTACATAAACAGTTCCAACAGTAGTTTCCATTTCGTCATCACCTTTTGCTACCTTTTTAGATAAGGCCGGTTTCAAAATCCAATCAGGGTGTTGAGAACTTATAGGATCAGTAGGATTTGTACGAAAAGGACTAACATGAAGACCAAAATCAAGTCCTAAATCTGTAACATAATTTGATAAGTAGCGAATGCCATGAGGAAATAAGGAATCATTTACTTTATATAACCCTGGAGTTGTCCACCACCCCCCATCAATTTGCATCTGTTTCCAACCGTATTCTTTTAGATTTTTGTTTATAAAATCAGCAGAGGTAAGAAATGTTTTTTCAGTAATGTTCCTACTGTAGGTATGCCAAGAACTCCAACCTGGTGCAGGGCATTGCATAGGCTTTCCCTTGCGCACATTTTCACCCATAATTTTCCCTGTTTCCAACAATATTTTAGTAGGTCGTTCATTTTCCCAGAACCCTACTAAAAACGCATCGGTTGTAATGGTGTTTCCAGCAGGTACCCATATTTTTTCCCTCTCGAAAATAGCACCACTGCGAGCAGATACTTTTAATCGATTGAAATCATCTTTAACTGGCAATTCCCATTTGAAATTATTTGGCCACAATTCAGAAGCAATACTTGCGAAAGAGAATGCACAATTCTTTTTGTCATTCACCAACATACTTAGCCAAACCCCCGTATGAGCTTTAGAATAAGTACCTGCTTTAGCGCGTTTTGTTTCTAATTGGTATGGATACATTATAGCACCTGTATGAGGTGCTGAGGCACTTTCATTAAATATGAGCCAATCTTTACTATTACCGGGCAAAACAATATTTTCTTTCGCAGAATTAAACAACCTTATTCCACCTAATTTGAATTTCTCATTTGCTTTTAGAGAAGCATTCATTACTAGATAAGGACGACCTTCCATCAATTCAAATTCAATAGTGAAATTGGAAATTAAAGGATGGTTTTCACAAATGAGGTATAGATATTCTACCTTACCAGTATAATTATTCGATACACTTAAACGTGTACCGTCTTTTTTTACCCATTTGATACTTTTGAATTCGCTGGCAGATACCCACTTATCATTAATTTCTATTTCTGGTGAAATGTTATTAATCTGTGCAAACTGGTTATTCCATTGAATGCTGTAAGTTGGTTGGTTGTCTATGTATTTTATTATAGGATTATTATTAGCCTTGGCATAATAAGCTGTTAAGACAAATAGAAAAAACAATACTTTATACCTTTTCATTGCAATCATTTTCATTGAAGCAAAAGTATCATGAAGGCACACGGGATAATGATTGTTATTGTCGCATTTATGTGCACATTTGTTTCATTTAGTATTGAACCAAGCTATGAATCAGGTTCTCTCTATTTTAATATAGAATTTGTTGTTCGAAATTTATACATAGGATTCCCACCCTTTTTAATTTCCAATTTGCATTATTTACCTTACTCAGTCTTTACTATCTTTTCACTTTTAATAAAAGCATTTGCCTTTTTCTTTTTAAGGTTATTGGCTAAAACCTTCTTAATGCCATATCCTACTCCAACTGCAACTAATACAATTAGCCAAGTGTCAAATGGTGTATCTGTTGGCACATTATCTGGGTCACCATCACCTGAGTCATAACCATTACCTAGAGGTTGTGCAAATGGGAGTATTGGCAATAGAATAAGCATAAATAACAATGCAGTATTTATTATAGATTTAACCTTTTCCATATTATTTTGCTCAGATTAAATACATTAAATTGGGAGTCTTTAACCTACAGATTACTCCAAAAAAGTTCTTTTACTATAAAAACTAAACACCAATTCCTATTATAGTAGATATTACATTAGTAGTACTTCGAATACGTTGATGATGTCCTTATTGCTTAACAAAGTGTTGTTGTTGTTTGCCTTCAATACTTTCTATTTCTAGTATATAGCTACCTAACGCTAACTTGGCTACTGAAATCATGACAGAGTTTGTACCTGCATTTAACTGTTCTTTTTGTTTTGCAACTACTTTGCCTTGGGCATCTATCAATCTCAACTGAATTGACCCTGCTTTTAAAACAGAAACTTGTGCATATACAATAGAATGAACTGGGTTTGGATAGATATTTAAGGATGGTTTTGTTACTCTCTCACTGAATGCAACTGCTACTACTTTACTATACGTTTTGCTACCATCTTTATCTATTGCCTCTATGCGGTAGTAAATAGTTGCTGGCAAAGCGCTTTCATTAAGCAAATTATCATCATAACTATAGCTTCCATCGCCCTTTACATCTACTGAACTTATCGTTCTATATAAAATTCCATCATTACTACGCTGTACTTTGTAGTTAGCAAGGTTAACCTCGGTACTACTTATCCAATTTACAACTACTGTTCTGTTTGCTTTTAATTGTGCTGTAATAGTTGCTATTTGTACTGGCAAGGGCGCAGTAATTTGATTTATTATTAGCCTTCCATTGCCCCCATTACCACCTTTTTTAGTAACATTAGGGTATAGATATGGTGAATTGCTGTTTCTTACAGCCGCTCCTGAACCACCACCGCCTGGAATGAATCCAAAACTACCATCTGAAGTTAAATTTATGCCAGTAGCCCCGTTACCACCACTTGTACCTGCTACACCTGCTGTTTGTACACCACCTTTGCCTCCATTGCCATTTGTACCAGCACTTCCACCACCGCCACCGGTTCCACCACTAGTTGCACTGCCACCATTGCCACCATAATAAACAGAATCACCTTTATTACCAGATGTAGAAGCAATGCCGCCAGCACCGTTAAATACACCATTGGTTATAGATGAATTGAGGCCGCCAGCCCCACCAACCGCCAAAACAATTGTGTCACTATTTAAAATGGCAAATGATCTACCACCTGCCACAGCACTAGACCCATTGGCAAAACCAGATGTAGCACCAACGCCACCTGCACCTACAGTAAAATAGACTATTTGACCAGGCGTTAAACTCTTGAAAACTTTAGCATAACTGCCCCCTGCTCCGCCACCACCTTTGGCTTGAGTAACAGCAGTAACATTACCACTTGCTGCCGAACCGCCAGCACCACCGCCACCCCAAACTTGGAATGTAGCACCTGTAACCCCAACTGGAACTACCCATGAATTAGACCCTGCTGAATCAACAACAATGGGGTCTGTTGTATTAAGTACAAAATTGGCAGTAATTGTCCTGTTTTTTCTTAATATGAAAGTGAGCGGATTGGTAGTTCCGGAGGTATCGCCACTCCATCCTGTGAACTTGTATCCAATCTTAGGTACTGCCGTTATACTGATGGTAGTTAATTCTTTATAGGTTGGTTGAACGAGGTTTCTTGAAATGCTACCTTTTGTAGAATCCACATTTGTTGTCAATGTTAAATCTTGAGAATCATCAAAGAAAATATCACTAACATATTGATTGAGAATAAAGTCATTCTTACTCAACTTTCTACCTCCCATAGTTACGTTATTAAAGTAGATTCCTCCATACCAAGGGGCAAAAAAGTTACCAGTGATTACTTGTTTTGTACCTGCAATTGGTGCTGCAATGGTTACATTTTGAAATGTAATACCAGAAAAACTAGAGCCACGTTGATAGGAAACTACTTTCTTATTCTTAACTGTACTATCAATGGAATTTAAGCGAAACGTAGGCATATTAGCACGTGGGTCTGATACCCTAAAGTTTCTAACGGTAACATCTACAAATCTTTGAAAAGAATCGCCTGATGCACGTTGTACAAAAACACCGCCATCGTTTATAAGCGTATTTCTATTATAGATTACATCACAGTCTTCTACTACAATTGGAAATGAACTTCCTGAATCAGGAATGCCCGCCAAATGAAAGGCTGCGGCATTTGCATCTTTCCAAAATATACACCGTCTTCTATTGCCTTTAATGTATGAACCATCATCCGCAGCTCGTATAAAGCAATCCTCTATTAAATGTGCATTTCCTATGCCATCTCCATTACCTCGCCAAGAAATTATTTTTACCCATCGTGCAAAAGTTACCTCTATATTTCTATTTGGTCTTGTTCCCAAAGGATTCATATAAAGTGTATGAAAAGCAGGATCAATTATACATACACCTGTTACTTCAACATTCATTGCATTAGAAATAGAAATACTCTTGTACTCCTCTTCATTTGAACCTACAACCCAATTAGGATGTGTAATTTTCTGACTTGAAATAGTACCATAGCCATATATTTTTATATTATCGCCAGAGGGTACTGGATTACCAGAGGCATCTAGATTGTTAAAGGTACCGTACACTATTGCATCACCCGGTATGTAGTATTTTTTATTAGAATACACCTTAAAGTTTCTACCTATATCGTGCATACCGGGTAGAAAGTACATGGTATCGTAATTAGCGGCAATATTGTTAGGCATAACACCCGGTGTCACATATAGTACCCGAGTAGTATTAGTTAGGGTAGGCTTCTCAAGTATAGGACTTGCAAAAAAAGAAAAAGTATGCACAGAATCTGTTACCTTATCACTAGTTATTGCTTTGTTGAAACTATCCATTTGACCATTAAAATCTATAACTATTTGCCCAGGCTTATTGATGGTAAAATACACTTTACCAGCTACAACTGAAGCGGGGATGGAAACATTTTGTGCTGGTCGCGCTTGTGCTGAACTAATAGACGCAGCTACGTTTCTAATAGTAAATCCAGAATTGCAGGTAATTTCAACATCAACTGACTGATTGTTACTCATTTCTATATTGCCATAAGTATGGCTCCACCCTGTTGTGTATATTTGATAACCCTGAACATTACCAGGTGTATTAACACCAAATTTATCTACAATATCTGGCAATCGCGAAGCCTTGTTTTCGGTAAAGTGGGCAAAACAAGTAACCCATTGATTGTTTGTGGCAGCCGAGCGAACTTTAATACTGTATTTATTGGAAGGTGCTAGCCCTGGTACATCCGCATAATTTACAAGTGTATCAGTTCCAACAATGAATTGTGTACTCGATTGCGCATTAAGTTTTATGCCTGCAAAGAAAATATGGAGCAATAAAAACGCAAGCACAAATACATTTCTTAATTTAAGGATGCGTATATTTTTTGTGGGATAACTAGATAATTTCATACAGTATTTTGAAAATAATAGTGACTTTATAATTAGTAATGACTAGCAAATAAGCGGTGAATTTCAAACAATATAAAAACTTGAACACTTTTATTTTAATTTATTCCTTAAATCCAAAAGCATTCATCGTTTGTTTTCTTAGAAAGAATAAACAAATAGGTTTTGATAGATTGATAAAACCAGTTAATCATATTACACTTTTATAAAAAATAAAGAATTGTATTTGATTGTAAAATTATTACAACATTGCTACTTGTATTTAGCCAAAAAGGTTCATTTGTGGTGCTATTTTGTTTCATGGTGTAATTCTAATCAGCCGATAATTAACCCAAAATGATGTAATAGTTTTAGAAGGGAGAGCTTCAAGTGCAATGGTATGCACTACTTCAACTATGAATCCTCATACCCCCAACTATGATTTCTCTTTGAAAATAACAAACCCATAGGTACATGGCATAGCTTAGAGACAAGGCATGCCTTGTCTCTACAAACACATAAACAACTCCAAGGCTAATAATCTTTTATTTCACATATCGCTAATTGTGATATATTTTTTTAATGCCATATCAAATGTAATAGTTGGCGGTAAATGGGGAACAGGAAATAGTCAATGGGGTATTTTTGAAAGTGAGTTTGGAGGAGAAGTTAGGAATTGAAGAGAAAAGGTTAGGTAAACTAGATGAATTATTAGGAGTGTGAGATTACAAGTTAGGGAGGCTATACATGTCCTAATTCAGATTAGCAAAATCCATTGTTTTATGCTAGCACCTCATTGTTTCATGCTAACACCTCATTGTTTCATGCTAGACCCCCATTGTTTTGTGTTAGGGTGTCATTGTTTCATGCTAGACCCCCATTGTTTTGTGTTAGGGCGCCATTGTTTCATGCTAGACCCTCATTGTTTTGCGCTAGGGTGCCATTGTTTCATGCTAGACCCTCATTGTTTTGTGCTATGGTGCCATTGTTTCATGTTACACCCCCATTGTTTTGTGCTAGGGTGTCATTGTTTCATGCTAGACCTCCATTGTTTTGTGCTAGCACCCCATTGTTTCAATTTAGGCGGTCGCTGATCGCTTATTTCATATCAAAAACGCCTAGTTTATTCACATAAAATAGCAATTTATCCACAACTGTCGTTTTCTGCCAAGAAAATACGGTTTTGTAT
>Ga0114959_10001276_pt1 | contig 22222 bp, 24 predicted proteins | sample C_130625_EF_Meta_FD_87317 | JGI IMG/M metagenome (GOLD analysis project Ga0114959, IMG submission 87317) | Freshwater microbial communities from Lake Croche, Canada to study carbon cycling - C_130625_EF_MetaG | ecosystem: Environmental > Aquatic > Freshwater > Lake | place: Lake Croche, Canada... | reverse complement strand
GCACTCATGCAGTCTTTCTTTAAAGCAAAGCGATAGATTATTTTTTTGGCCTTTAGTATTTTAATAATTAATACCTGTTTCTCGACTCGCTCTACGCATGCTCGAAAGCTCGTCTCGAAACAGTATTTATTATTTATAATAGTAAAAGCGCAGTAAATAAATAGTTTCCGTAGTAATCCGTTTTTAGGATTACGGAGGAAAGCTATTTTTTACGGAGCGCTAAAGAATAAAGCATCTATCGTTTAGCGAGTCGAGAAATAGATATTTATGAAGCGTTTGAATAAGTCTAACTTATTCAAAATTGCTTTTATTTTCTAATTATGGAAAAAAAAGCCGCAACTCGCTTAAATCAGCGCAAAGCATTGTAATTTTGAGCTTCATTCACAAACACAATAAATAAAAATATGTCATTTACACTACCAGCATTACCTTATGCACACGAAGCTTTAGAACCCCATTTTGATACTTTGACCATGCAAATACACCATGGCAAACATCATCAAGCCTATGTTGACAATTTAAATAAGGCAGTAGCGGGTACACCAAATGAAGGAAAAACGATAGAAGAATTAGTAAAAGTAGCAGGTAGTATTAGCCCCGCTGTAAGAAATAATGGCGGTGGACATTGGAACCATAGTTTCTTTTGGGCTAGCTTAGCCCCAAATGCAGGTGGTTTACCTACAGGAGAATTAGCAGATGCTATCAATACTGCTTTTGGAAGTTTTGATGCTTTTAAAGAAAAGTTTGCAACTGCTGGTATGACTCGTTTTGGAAGTGGCTGGGCTTGGTTAATTGTTAAAGAAGGAAAATTGGAAGTGAGCTCTACCCCTAATCAAGACAACCCTTTAATGGATGTAGCAGAAGTAAAAGGCCATCCTATTTTAGGTGCCGATGTTTGGGAGCATGCCTACTATTTAAAGTATCAAAATAGAAGAGCAGATTACTTAGCTGCTTTTTGGAATCTAGTGAATTGGTCAGTGATTGCCGATCGTTTTGCTGCTGCAAAATAAAATCATAAGTATTTATTATTTACACAATACTATACTAAAAACCTGCACTTCAAAACTGCAGGTTTTTTTATGTCAACTTATCTAGGTAAAACTTACTTTATAAATAGAAATTGAAACTATGGAACTGGGTCATAGCCCTGACCTCCGCCTGGCCTACATTTACTTAATCTTTTGATACCTAAATAAATGCCTTTGATGGGTCCATATTTTTGAATGGCTTCACTAGTATAATGTGAGCAAGAAGGCGTGAACCTACATTTACTAGCCCCCATCCAGGGTGAAATCACATATTGATAAAAACGTATCAATACAATAAAAGGAAAGGCTATTATTTTTTTAAGCGTTGGCAATGTATCTTCTTTGATAGTTTAATTTTTATATCCTTAATGAACTTAATTTTTCTAAATAAATTTTACTGCGTAATTTATTAAAAATTACTAATTAAGCTTTATTCAATTTAGTAACAAGTATAGAAAGTGCCTCTTTTACTTTCCCTTGAATTTCAACTTGTGTAAGTACAAGTGCATCGGTGTATAAAAAAAATAAATTAACTCGCTTATACTCAAGTGCAGCCTGACTAATGAAATTAGGTTTTTCTAAACGGTAGGCCTCTCTCAATAATCTTTTCACTCTATTGCGTTGCACGGCTTTTCTAAAAGTTCTGCTAGGCGCCCCTACCCCTGCTTGCAATAAACTAGTATGCGTTGTATTATCTGCAGTGGTTGCAATAGGTTCAATAGTATAAATAAGTCTTATAGGAAATACATTAATAGCCTGGCCAGTAGAAAATAACTGTTGTGTTTGTTTTCTACTTTTTAATTTATCTATTTTTTGATATGTAAAAATCTTCGACAATGAAGAAAATTAAAGTGATAAAAAAAGTCCCTCCCGAATAACGGGAAGGACTTAAAATTATTGAATTTATTTGTAATAGCTAGAAAGGTGTAAGCCCTAGATTAAATTTTTACTTTAACCCCTTCTCGCTAGATACAGTTAGTTTTTTGCGTCCTTTCTTTCTACGGCTTGATAATACTTTACGACCGTTAGCAGATTCCATACGCTTACGGAAACCATGAACAGATTTACGACGACGTTTATGTGGTTGAAATGTACGTTTCATTTGATGTCTTTTACTTGCTTAGTTTCTTAAAATTGTTTCCACTTCAATAGCAGTCACCATACCACTACCTGTGAAAGGACGGCAAAAATAGGGTATTTTTTCATTTCTTAAGCTAAATCTGTATGTTTTGCTTCAATTTTTTGTCCAAAAAATAAGCCACCCTGTTTTTCAAAGGTTTTAGCATTATCGGTAGTGTAAAAGCTTAGCTGCCCATGTTGACTGCATTTCTGAGCTAAATGGGGGTGTTTTTCCAGGTATTTTGCAAGACTTTTAGCAACAATATCACCTTGTGTTAGCAAACCTACACCTGATGGTAAGAAGGACTTTATTTTAGACTCCAAGAGCGGATAGTGGGTACAGGCGAGTAAAATAGCGTCAATGTCCTTAGATTGGCTAAAAAGCTCGTTTAAGTATTGCTTCACAAAATAGTCGGCACCAGGTTTATCGAATTCTCCGTTTTCAATTAAGGGCACCCACATAGGACAGGCTTGTTGGTATACTTGAAGCCCAGGAAAAAATTTAGCTAATTCTAAGGGATAACTATCACTTTGCACTGTACCCAAGGTACCCATGATACCAATTTGTTGGTGGACAGAAAAATTGCCTAAGACTTCTGTGGTTGGACGAATGACCCCTAGTACTCTTTTACTGGGACCTAAATGGGGCAAGTCTAATTGTTGAATATTTCTAAGTGCTTTTGCAGAAGCTGTATTACAAGCAATGATGACCAAAGAACAACCTTGTTTAAAAAACCAATTAACTGCTTCTAAAGTATATTGATAAACTGTTTCAAAAGACCGACTGCCATAAGGAGCGCGTGCATTGTCTCCTAAATAAATATAGTCATACTGAGGTAATTGATTTTTCAATTCCTTTAAAATGGTGAGACCTCCATAGCCACTATCAAATACACCAATGGGCGCTGACATAAAAATTTATTTAATTAAATACCCTTTCGTAAAAATTCTGCTGTAAAACTAAGAACCTCGTTGCATAACAACGAGGTTCAATTTCAAAAATATATTTAAAGATAATTATCCTTTTTTAGCGGGAGCAGCAGCCTTAGTTGCAGCACCACCAGTAGCAGCTTTGAAAGCATCTTCTACATCCTTAGGTAAGGCTAGTTTTAGCTTCATTGCTACACGAATTGTTAAGTTGTCTGCTATAGAAGGTTGTGCATAAGGAGATAAAGCATCTGCCTTTAATACCAATGTATATTTATTTTCTGCAACTACTTCGCTTAAAGCAGCAGCTACTTTTTGTCTATAAGGTAAAAGAAGTCCTTCTTCTTTTTGTTGCATCATACTTTGTTGGTATTGTTGCCAGTTGATTAACTTATACTTTAATTTATTTAAATCGGTAGTGGCCATTTCATAAGCTTTTGCTTTTTTAGACAATTCAGCAGAATCTCTTCTAAAAATGCTATCCTTAATTTGATAATCCTTTAAAGTATAATTATACTCTTCTTGTAAACTGTCTTGTGCGTATGATTTAAGCACAGTATCTAATTTTTCTTGGATACCTGGGAATAAAGCAATTACGCTTTGGTCGTCAAAGTAACCAATTTTTGTTTGTGCAGTAGCACTTGTTGTAAATGAAGCTGCGATAATTAAGATAACAGCTACTAAGAAACCTTTTTTCATAAGTTATGGTTTTATTTTTTGATCTTTTTTTATAGTTTATGTCTAATTACTAATCCCTAATTCTTTTAAAATGTCGTCACTTTTGTCCAGTTTTGGGTCCGCAAATATAATGGTAATTCCTTCACTTTTATCCAAAATGAAGTCATAAGCACGGGCTGTGGCCATTTTTTGGACTGCATTGTATACCTTATCTTGAATGGGCTTCACTAATTTTTGTCTTTCTTTAAATAAATCGCCCTCGTAACCAAAACGCTTTTTTTGCAAATCTCTCAACTCTTTTTCTTTAACAAAAAGCTCATCTTCTCTCTTTTTTCTTAGGTCTTCAGAGAGCATAAATTGCTCAGCCTCATAGTTTTTGTACATTTTGTCCAAGGCCATTTGCTTTGCATCAATTTCTTGTTGCCACTGATCACCTAGTAGTTTCAATTTCTTGTCGGCTTCCTTATATTCAGGAATTTTGTCTAAAATATACTTCGTATTAATAACTGCATATTTTGTTTGAGCTTGGGTAGAAAAAAAAGTGGCTAGCCCAATAAATAAGATCAATAAGTGTTTTCTATATTGCATATTCAATAATTTTTGAAATGAAAATTAGCATAAATATTATTCAGGTTCATACCCTAACATAAAGGTAAACCTTCCTGCATCTTTTAAGGCATTTGTTCCATTCAATCTATCAATACCAACCCCATAATCAAATCCCAATAGTCCAAACATGGGTAGATAGAAACGCATACCAATACCAACCGAACGTCTTAAATTAAAAGGATTGTATTCTTTCATACTATACCAACCATTGGCCGCTTCAAAAAATCCTAAAGCATAAATTGTACTGCTGGCTGCTAAACTTAATGGATAGCGAACTTCCACTGCATATTTATTGAAAATGGTAAAATGTTGTTTAGAAGATTGTTGGTCGGGATTTATTTTTGGATTAGAACTTTCATACACTGGATAACCTCTTTGTGCAATAATATCATAACCTAATAAAGCAAATTGATTACTCAGTCCCGCATCTCCTAATTGGAAACGCTCAAAAGGAGAGACTGTTAAATCGCTATTGTAGGCACCCAAGAAACCATATTTAGCAGCAAATTTTAAAACGAATTGTTTGTTGTGGTCTGCACCAGCTGGTTTCCCTAATGGAACAAACCATTCGCCATTTAATCTCCATTTATGATACTCTAACAATTCAAAAGGATTAGCCGCACTATTTACATTAGGTAATATTAAAGAATAAGGTGGTGTTAATTGCCCACTTAATAAAAAGGTAGAACCTGTTCTTGGAAACAAAGGCTGATCTACTGAAGTTCTTTGAAGTGCAATTCTAAAGTTGACATTATTTACTACACCATTATTAAAATTTGGAAGATTATAAGGGTCAATAGCATAATCTTTCAAAGTATATCTAGTATAGTTTAATCCCATGTTCAAAGAAAAATAGTCATCTGGCCATGATAATTGTCTGCCAAAAGAAACGGTGGCGCCTGTGGTAGATATATACCTTGCATCGGCAGCATTAGGATCATAGGCACCGGTGAGTAAATTATAAGTTTGCCCGTATTTAGTATTGTACACACTAACTGTTAATGTATTTCTTTTTATACCACCGAACCAAGGCTCCGTGAAAGATAAATTTGTAGACCTAAAAGCCTTACCATTACTTTGAACCCTTACACTTAATTTTTGTCCATCTCCCATCGGAAGCGGATCCCATGCCGATTTTTTAAATAAATTCTTAGAACTAAAATTATTAAATGTAACACCCAAGGTTCCAGTAAGTCCAATATAACCTCCCCATCCTGCACTTAATTCTAATTGGTCACTCGACTTTTCTTCAACGCCATAATTAATATCTACAGTGCCATCTTCTTGATTAGGTATGGGATCAATTTTTATTTTCTCTTGATCAAAAAAGTTTAATTGTGCAATTTCACGTTGAGAACGAATTAATAAAGTACGGCTAAACTTATCTCCTGGTAGGGTTCTAATTTCACGACGAATAACAAAGTCTTTTGTTTTTTCATTACCTGCAATGCGTATAGTTTTGATAGTGGCTTGAGGCCCTTCTACAACACGAATTTCAAAGTCGATAGTATCATTATATACAGCTGTTTCCACAGGGTCTACTCTAAAGAATAAATAACCATCGTCTTGGTATAAAGTGCTTACATCACCACCTTCTGCAGTAGGTGTTTTACCTAATTTATTAAATAATATTTCTCTATTATAAATTTCACCTTTCTTGATATTTAAAATTACTGATAAGATAGAATCGCTATACTTGGTATTACCTCTCCAGTTAATATTACCAAAATAATATTTACGCCCTTCTTTCAATTGTATATCTATATTCAAATTACCGCCAGCATTATGATACACAGTGTCTTTATCTATGACCGCATCTCTAAAACCTAAAGAGTTATAATAATTCAACAAATTATCTTTTGCTTCTTCGTATTTTTTAATATTAAACTTAGAAGATGAAAGAGAGAACCTTGCGTAAGAATTTAATATTTTTCTAGTTTTCGTGAAAGTTAGATACCCCTTTTCTGACATATATTGTTCGAAAGAATAGGGTGAGGTTTTAACAATAACAGGCCTATCATTTATTGGAAATAATGTAAGTCTCGATTTTTCATGAACTTCTTTCAAGCTTTTTTTAAGCTTGGTTTCTTCAATTTTATTACCTCCAAAATTAATATTGTTAATTCTTACTTTAGGGCCTTTATCTACTACAAAATCTAATAATAAATTATTTTTTCTAGTTGCATCTTTGCGTTCTTTAATGGTCACTTTAATATCTTGAAAACCTTTTTCAGCATAATATTTTTTGATGCCCTCAATAGCTGTAATTTTCATATTATCGGTAATAACTCTATTAGGTGTTAAACCCGTCTTACCTGACAATTCATCGATATCTGATTTTCTAACCCCCAGAAAGTTAAACTTAGATAAACGAGCACGTTCTGTCACATTAATTTCTACATCAATTTCTTTACCCACTAAATCGGTTAAATAAATACTTACATCGCTAAAGTAATTTTGATCCATTAATTTGCGAATCGATTTTGCAAAATTATCCCCACCAGGAATGGCCACTTCGTCTCCAATATTTAGTGTAGAAAGTGAAAGCAATAAATTCTCATCAAAATTTTCATTACCCACCACTTTGATATTACGAATCTTATATTTAGTCGGTGTTTTTTGATTAAATATGTTGATGAGCTGAACATTAATTTGCGTCACGGAATCTTTTACCGGTGTATCCTGCGCATAAGAAGTCGAATTCAATAAAAGTACTGATAGTGAACCTATTAAAAAGGGAAGAAATTTACGCATCTGCTAAGGGGCTAAACATTTATAATTTTAAAAGTGTCGCAAATTACTCGTAATAATTCAAAGTCTTTGTTAAAAGTGAAAATAAACATATTATTATTTTTCACTATTTATACTAATTTGACCACTAGTTTTTCCAAATCTGCGCTCTCTAGATTGAAAATCAAGGATGGCTTTTAACAAATCATCCTTTCTAAAATCGGGCCATCTGGTTTCCGTAAAGTACAATTCGGCATAGGCTAATTGATACAATAAGAAATTGCTAATACGAAATTCACCACTCGTACGTATCATGAGTTCAGGATCTGGAAAGTCCATGGTAGTAAGGGCTTCAGAGAAATTTGTTTCTGTAATTTGATCTAAATGAAGACTACCTTCTTTTACTTTAGCAGCTATAATTTTAGCCGCTTCTACTAGTTCCCATCTGCTACTATAGCTCAAAGCCACAATAAGGGTAAGGCCTGTGTTTTGAGCTGTTTGTGCAGTAGCGCTATCAAGTGCCTCTCTTGCATGTTCAGGCAGTAAGCTTAAATTTCCAATAAAACGAAGTTTGATATTATTTTTATGCAAATCAGGGACCTCTTTGGCAATTGTATCTACAAATAAGGTCATTAAACCTGTGACTTCTTCTTCAGGCCTTTCCCAGTTCTCTGTACTAAATGCATATAGGCTAAGGTACTGAATGCCAATTTCTGTGGCGGCTTCCACTACTTTTCTAACACTTATTACACCCTGATAATGTCCAAATAAGCGGTCCTGCCCTTGCTCCTGTGCCCATCTGCCATTGCCATCCATAATGATAGCGATATGTTTAGGCAGCTTGCTTAGATCCAGGTTTTCCATGTTGCGAATTTAAGAAAATAACTAGGTTATTTGCGTTTAAATAAGCCAAATAAAGCCTTTTTAAGGCTTTTTTTACTTGAATTATCGTCTTTTGTGAAGAGGTTGCCTTTTTTAGCTTTAGGCCTTGGATCTTGACCATAAATTCTTAATAAATTATAGGACAAGCCCAATTTAGCTGAAAAAAATTGATCATTACCTGAAGTACTAGCTTGGTAGTTGGTGCCTGCTTTGGAATAAATATTATTGTCTCCAAAGTGATCTATTAAATCTGAATTGGTAAAACGATAAGTACATTCTCCAAAAATATTAAAGGACCCTAGAATATTGTATTTAAACCCTAAATTTATTGGCATCGTAATTACATTGGGTGCTTTACTAGGCAGACCCCCTGGCATATAATTACTCGTATCTTTTAAAGCAGATAAATAACCTACACCAAAACCTAGATAAGGGCTGAAACGGTAATTTTGATTGCCATTTATAAATTTTAAGAAATAGAGCTCTGTCATCAAGCTAATATCTTGGTAGGTAGTTTTAAAAAATAAACTTCTTCCATGTACATAGGCATTCATATTATTGGCTGTCAAAGAATCGAATGCACCTAAAGAAATAATTTCATAATTCAATCTAATACCTACATAATCATTTAATTGTCTTTTATAAAAGCCGCCAAAGTTTAATGCTAAAAATTGTAAGTTAGGCGCTATGTCTCCATTATAAGATGCTTGACCGGCGAATGCACCAAATTCACCTTTATTTTCTATTAATTGTAAATGCTGTGCATGTATGCTTATAGAGATTGATAAAAGAAAAAATAAATAAATAAATTGCTTACGCATGCGTTAATTTCTTTTATCCAAGCCCCAGGTGAGCTTCGTTCGTAAAGTAGTCAAATAGCTGTTCTCATTGAGTCTTATGAAATTAACAGAGAAAGATTCTTTCTTAATAGCCAATTGAATATTTTTAGGTACTATTTCTTTTCTAGCATCTAAAGCGCAAATTAATTCTTCTGTTCGGCCTTCAATTTCAAATGAAATGACAGAACTATCAGGTACTATAATGGAACGTACATTTAAATTATGCGGTGCTACTGGCGTGATTACAAAACTTGCTGAATCAGGAAATAAAATTGGTCCATTGCAACTCATATTGTATCCAGTTGAACCCGTTGGTGTAGAAACAATTAATCCATCTGCCCAATAAGAATTTAAAAATTCACCATTTAAATAAGTGTGAATTTTAATCATGGGAGAAGTATCTCTTTTATGTATGGCAAATTCATTTAAAGCAAAAGGCGCTGTTCCAAAAATAATAGGGTCTGCGTCTAAGTGTAATAAAGTTCTTTTCTCTATCACATAAGTGCGATTTATTAAAGCATCCACCATAATTGTCAATTCATCTTTTGAAATAGTGGCTAAAAAACCAAGTCTACCATAATTAATACCTAATATGGGAATTTGACTATCGCCCACAATGGTGACTGCATCTAAAACAGTACCATCTCCTCCTAAGCTAATTAAACAATCAATACTATCATGAATTGCAGAAAAAGAAGTAAAGGCTATAAGGGGTTCTTTACCAGCGCCAGCTTCTAATTTAAATTTTTCAAGTAAATCTTGATAGACATATATTGTAATAGCATAATTATTCAAAGCCTGCAATAAAGCTTGCAATGATTGTTCTTGATCGATATCAACCCCTCTACTATATATGGCTACTTTCATCAAAAGTTTTAAAAATTTATACCCGTATGCAAATATAACCCTTTGTCTCCAAGCTGATTCAAGCAGTAATCAATTTTTAATACAAAATCATAAATACTAATAATATCTAGCCCTACCCCAGCTGTTCTTATAAGCGTATTGGATAGCCTACTATTATTAACAGGCCTTTCACTATACACATAGCCAAGATGGGTAAAAGCCTTAAACCAAAATTGGTATTTTATAAAAGGAAGTCTTTTGATGGGTAATAAGTTTTTAACGCTCACAGTACCTAATGCATGTTGAAAAGAAGCTTTCAAAATACTGGCGGCGTTGCCATCCACAACATAGTATTCTAAACCATTTATTTGCAAATTACCATAGCCCAATAATTTAGTATCTGTATAGTTTAGGTTGGGTAAAAATTTAATTAGTGAGTTAGATTCAAAAAAAACAAAATTTGATTTTGAAAAAGGATATGCTACTACTTTTCTAAATTGAATAGAACTTAGATTACTATTTTTTGAAAAGCGTTGATATAAAATAAAATCGGTAGACTGCCCTTTAGTCGGGTATGTATTGTAATCAAAATGGAGTTTAGAAAATGATAAGGAGATATCTTGATATCTATACACTTTTTGATGACTTGGTAAAAAAGAGGATTGGTAAAAAAAAGCTGAATCACTAATTTCGTTTCTACCTACACCTATTTGAAAATTAAAGCGATCATATAAATTAGGTCGATAGGATATACTTGCATTGGCTCTATATCCTTCTTGAATAATATTTTGTGTTTTATAAAAAACTTGTTTATCTAATTTGGTATCAATATTTATTTCCTTTTGTGTGAATTGTTGCCATCCTAAGGCTAAACCATATCTTAGTTTTTTATCTATAAAAGGTATTTGATATCTAAATATAGATTGTTGTGTATAACCAGTGATAAATGCAGCTGTTAAATTATCTCTGTTCCCTGAAACATTAGCTTGTCTTATATTGAGTCCATAATTGACTCTATCTAAACTTCTATGTTGTTCATTCCACCATTGGCTAAAATTTCGATCTACCCATTTAAAATAGGGAATAGGAAACAAATACCATCTTTCACTCAAATTAATTTTAATGCGCGCCTGTGTACTGTCTATGAATTCTGTTTGCACCGTTACTTGTTCAAACAAAGAAGTATTGAAAAGCTGTTGTTCACAAAGAGTATCAAGATTAGCTAAAGAATCTTTTGAAATAAAATCGCCTTGGTGAATAGGCAATTCTCTTAAAATGATATAAGCCTTGGTTTTTTTATTACCCTCAATTTGAATAGAACTAATTTTTATTTGTGCCGAAACTAGGTTGGAAAAAAATAAAATAAAAGCAGTGAAAAATAATAGATATTTTATTTTATTAGACATCTAAGTAATTCATTAAATGATGGTAATGGCTTTCTATTTCATTGTGAAGTGGAGACTTGCCAAAATAATGTAACACTTGATAATCATAACGTTCAAAGGTGGAGATAATAGCAGAAGCTTCTTCTTGATTAATTTTAAGTGTAATAATCATTGCAGCTGTTGTGGGTTCAAAATAACTATTGAGTTGCAAAATTTGTGCGTTATTGGTTTCCACTAGTCGACTCATTTCTGCTAAAGAATATTGATAAGGAGAAATAGAAAGAACTATAATGGCTCCGTTTTCTTCAGCACCTATAAAACGAGCAATATTATCATTTAGAATTTTCTGTGTAATCACACCCTTATATTCCTGCTGTTCATTTAAAACTGGAAGCAATGAAAGATCATGTGTCGCAAATAATGCTAATGCTTTTGTAAAATGAGCAGCCCCATTCACACCAATACGAAGCAAGCTTTCTGCCAATGTAGCCATGGTTTGATCTGAAGCAATATTCAATACCAATTCTTTAGTGACCAAGCCAATAAAATATTCATCTTTTACAATAGGTAAATGTTGCACTTCATAGTCCTCCATGCATTGCAATACAAAGGAGGCATTGTCTTCCAAACGAATCAGGGGAAAACCTTTTACAGCCATTTCATTTGCAACCATATTTATATTTTATTGAGGTAAATCGCCAAGGAATTTTTCCAAGATGACATTAAATTCGACAGGCAGTTCCATCATGGGGGCATGACCGCATTTATCTAAAAAATGCAATTGACTGTTTGGAATTAATTTTTTAAATTCTTCTGCTACAAAGGGAGGTGTTACAATGTCATTCTTACCCCAAATTAATAAAGTGGGTTGCTGTATTTTATGTAACTCTTCTGCTAAATTATGACGAATAGCACTTTTTGCTAAAGCAATAATTTTAATGACTTTAATTCTATTTCTAGTGATTTCAAAAACTTCATCCACTAAAGCTGGAGTAGCCACTGCAGGGTCATAAAAAGTTTGTGCTGTTTTATTTTTGATATATTCGTAATCCCCTCTTTTAGGATAACTATCGCCCATGGCGTTTTCAAATAAACCACTACTGCCAGTTAAAATTAAAGACTTCACTCTTTCGGGATGTTTTAAAACATATACTAATGCAACATGGCCACCTAAAGAATTACCTAATAAATGAATATTACTATAATTTTTATGTTCAATAAATGCTTCAATATGCTTTTCTAAACCAGATACTGTGGTATGTAATATATCTAAATCAAACAAAGGGAGTATGGGTACTACTACTTTATGAGTGAATCTAAATTTTTCAATTAAGTCAGCAAAATTACTCAAGGCACCAAAAAGTCCATGACAAAGCATTAGGGTTTCACCTTCTCCAACTTCTAAATATTCAAATTTCCCGTCTTTTATAATTTCATATTCCATAGTCTTCTGCTATTGGGCTAAAGATAGTTAATTCGTTTTAAAAATGACCAATCTTAAGCCTTCACTTATTTTGTTCTTATAAGATTAATAACAATTAATTAACTTACTCAAAATCAATGAATTCTGTCAATTTTACCCTTATTTAAAAGGGTTAGAAAAAGTGGTAAAAATGCTTTTAATGGACGGAATCCAAATAGCTGCTTTTCCCATACAATAAGGCCACCATTTTTGTAAATAGGTATAGCTATATGTATTTTTCAATTCACTGGGCTGAATTACCCCTAAAACTTGAAGAAAATAGACCACTGCGCTAAGCATGGTAAAATAAATAAGTCCGTATAAAACAATACCTAATAATTTATTCAGCCATCCTAATAATAACCACTCAGCAGTTTGTTGTAAAATTCCTGAAATAAATTTTAGTATAATTAATACTACAACTAGAATAAGTAAAAATGAAATAAAAGGTAACCAATGAGAAGCTATCTTGGTATGCTCTTTTAAAAAATTGGCCACCCAACCTGCAAATTGAAAAGCAAGAATTAATCCAATCATTAATGAAAAAAAAGAAATGACTGCTTTGATTAAGCCATTTCTAAAGCCTTGTAAAATAGCAATAATAAAAATAGTTCCTGTGAGTATATCTAACCACATTGTACTAGGCGCTTAATAAAGTTTTGGCAATAGCAGAAATAACTTTGCCATCTGCTTGGCCTGCTAATTGTTTAGTAGCCATACCCATTACCTTGCCTAAGTCACCAGGACCAGCTGCACCTACTTGCGTAATAATAGCTTGCACAGCGGCTTTCACGTCATCTTCACTCATTTGTGCTGGTAAAAATTTTTCTATCACAGCAATTTCTTCCAATTCTTTTGTTGCTAAATCGGCTCTATTTTGTTGTTCAAATATGGCTAAAGAGTCCTTACGTTGCTTCACTAATTTTTGTAATAACTTTAATTCTATTTCTTCAGAAATTGAACCATTGGCTCCTGGGTCTGTTTTAGCTTTTATGATCTCTGCTTTAATAGCTCTTAATCCTCTTAACAAAGCTTCATCTTTGTTTTTCATAGCGTCTTTCATTAAAGACATCACTTCGGTTTCTAAAGACATAGTATAATTATTTTAGTATAGTTTATTATGATTTGTTTATTTATTATTTTCTGAAAGTTGACTGGCTCTGAATTTAGTATAAAAAGTTTTTGCAAACTCTTTAAATTCATTAGACAAGGCTTCGTCTTGGGTGGCTCTCAAATAGGCATCGCTCATGCCCATTAAGTTTTGGTAAAAAAAATCGGCCATCTCATCTACCATCATATCCTTTGTCCAAAGGTCAATGCGTAGTGCAGTTTTGTCTGTTGGATCCCAAAAAGTAAGCATCATAGCTCGCGCTTCCTGTGCTTCTGTAGCCGTGCTATCCGATGCAGACCACTTAATATTTTGAGGAATTTTTTGTTCATCTAAACCAATTTGAACCTGAATACTTGACTGATGCATATATTAATTTTGAAATACAAAAATACAAATTAATTAATTAAGAACCCTACTAACTCTTTAATGTAAGTAGCAACTGAACAAGTCCTTTATTCTTTCTTTGTTCGTAGAATGCCTTTAACCATTCCGAACCCATTCTTGCTCTAGTTTGTAGGTATAATTCGTCTTTATAATATAATTTAAAATGATTAGAGAGTGCGCCAATTTCTTCAAAATTAAATTGTTCCCCTGCATTATACCAGGCAGTTTCAATAGAATTAGTTTCAATAGTAGCATTATTAAAAATAAGTGGTATAGCATAGGCTAATGCCATTTCTATCCAACTTATTTTATCAAATTGGATAGTATTAAATAAAATAGTGTAGGAGGCTGCAATATATGCTGGTTCTATATTAGAAACCAATTTAATGACAATTGCATCTTTAAATTTATAGCCTGTTAATAAGGCCTGAGCCGTTGCTTGGTCTTTTTCGTTATCAAAAATAAAAACCAATTCCATATTAGTTTGTTGCCATTTTTTAAAAATGGAGAATTCTTTTAGCATGGCTACAAATCCATCAATAGGTTGAAAAGCAAGAAAGTAATTAGCCCCATTAGTTAATTTATTTTTAGCCTCTGCTAATGATGCCCAATCATAAATAGGTGGTTGATGTATGGGTAAATAGGCTTCTTGTATTTTTGTTGCGTAGTCCTTATATTTTTTTTTCAAAAAATAGTTAGTCCATTCATTGATGGCATAAGTAGCTTCCCCTTTTTTTAGAAATTTATTAAAGGCTTTTTCTAATGACCATTTATTTATAATGGAAACTGTTTTGTTAAAACTTGGATGCGTTAAAGGAATAAAATATTGCAAAGATTGATCGTTACCTTTTAAACTTGCTCCAAAATGTAGAATAATCACATTGGGCAATTCTTTTATTAATGAGGTTGCTTCTATTTCTTTTAAAATAGTTAGGGCATTGTTATTTTTAGTTATAACCAATAATGGTTCGGGTATATAGTCCCCAACAATATAAAAATGATGGGCTGTTGAACCAAAACCAGTTCCTAGTTCTATGATATCCAATACCTTCTGATACAACAAGGCTCTTGGAATAGCAAATTGGGTTCTAGTGACTATGAATAAATGCATGAGCAAAAATACTGCATACTTAACAATTTATCCACCAATCATTTAGGAAGACTAGTTCCTATTAATAGTCCCCTAACTTTGTTCTATGGCAAAACACTTGCATCAGCTTGATTTGTTTGGAATTGAAAAGGAAGAAGTCCTACCCACAGTGTCTAGGACACCGATGTCATTTTCGCATTCAAGTTCGGTTAGCAAAAGAGGGAGAAAATCTTTTGCTTCTATGGATGCCGATATTCATACTATAAATATTCCACCCACCGAGGAATTAGTTAAAAAATTATACTACCCTATTGGGGAAGTGGCCAATTGGTTTAATGTAAACACTTCATTGATTAGATATTGGGAAAAAGAGTTCAAACAATTACAACCTAGAAAAACTAGAAAGGGCGATAGATTATTTAGAGCAAAGGATATTGAATTTTTACGTCAGTTGTATTTTTTATTGCGTGAAAAAAAATATTCAATCGAAGGAGCTAAAACTTATTTAAAGAATAATAAAGAAAAGGCAGAAAAAGATATTGCCGTTTTAAATAGTTTAAAAAATATAAAGCAGTTTTTAATATCACTTAAAGAATCTCTTTAAAGTAGTACACTTTAAAGAGAGGTAGCAAATTGAATGGACTTCTCATTTGCATATTGAACAACCATTATATTTATTTTTTCTTTCAAGGCTACAAAATCATTGAAGCTTAATTGCATGCTTACTAAACATTCTATATGTAAAACATGAAATTGTTTACCTGCCTCTGAAACATAAACTATTACGTTACTAATATTGTTAAGCTGGTTTATTTCATTTTGAATATACCCACTATAGCCAGCTAATTGCAATGCTGTTGTGTGTACATTTAATTGAATATCTAATTCAATTTTCCTTTCGCTTCTGAGACTTATATTATCAACGATACTGTCTACCATTTGTTTATTGGGTACCGAAATATAGGTTTTATCTTGGGTACGAATGCGTGTACTGCGTAGTCCAATTTTTTCAATGGTACCTGTGAAATTATTTATCTTCACTAGATCGCCAATAGCAAAAGGTTTATCAAAGAATATAATAAAGGAGGCGATAATATTTTCAAGGCTTTCTCTCATAGACAAGGCCACTGCGGCTCCTACAATACTTAAACTAGTAACTAAATTGCCAATATTTTCATTAAAAACATAGTGGAGAATTAATAAAAAGCCAATAATATATAAAATTACTTTAAAGAAGTCTCTAAAAAATAATACGAGTTGGTCGTCAGATTGATCTTTTGTGAGTTTTGCTTTTTCTTCTAATACAATGGCAATAAATTCAAGGGTTCTTAAACAAACACGAATAAATAAAATAATAAAAAATAATTTTATACACCCTTCCACTACTGTTTGCAATGTCAGTTTAAACAAATGAATATTCAATGCAGCAGGAAATTGAAGCTCATATAAAGTAAGTACAGCAACTAAGTAAATAAGAAATTGCTCAATAGGAATTATTAAACGGTGTACATGGGATTTTCTCAAATCAGAATGATTCTTTTTATCAATCCAAGTGTAAATTAATTTAGCAAAAAAACGAGAGATAAACCTTTTTACAATGAAGGCTACTAAAAATACTGCTGCAATAGCTATATAAGTTCGTAAAGAATTATTTAAAAATTGTTGATCTAAATTCATAACTATTATTTTTAATCTTCCTTCCAATGAAGTAATTGTATATCCTGCCCATCAAAAACAGCGTAAGTATTTGATCTTATCCAATCTCCCAAATTAATATAACGACTTGTTTCATTTATAACTAAATCTAAAGCATAATGCCTGTGCCCAAAAATAAAATAATGGGCATTAAGTTCCATCGCTTTTTGTTTAGAATAAATTATTAACCACTCTTTGTCTTCGCCCATAAATACTTCATCAGCAGTGCCAGTTTTAGCCCTACTCTTACTACTAAAATAATTGGCAAGTTGAATTCCTAAATCGGGATGCAGCCAACCAAATAACCATTTGCATAAAGGATTGGTAAATATTTTTTTCAAAAACTTATAGCCTTTGTCACCTGGGCCTAATCCATCACCGTGTCCTATAAAAAACTTTTTTGAGCCTAGGGTAAATATTTGTGGTTCAAAATAAACTTTAGCATTTAGCTCCTCAGTTAAATAATCTTTCATCCATAAATCATGATTACCAGTAAAAATATGTAGCTCAATACCCGCATCTGATAAATCGGCTAAACAGCCTAGTATTCGCACAAAACCTTTAGGAACAACTGTCTTGTATTCAAACCAAAAATCGAAGATATCTCCTACAATAAATATAGCAGAAGCGTCTTTTTTGGCATTCTGTAAAAAACGAACTAAACGTTGTTCACGCAAATTACTTTGCACTTTATTAGGGGCTCCTAAATGAAAATCAGAAAGAAAGTAAATTTTTTTGCCAGGCACCCATTCCATGTAGTCGCTCATTTAATTTATAATACTGTTTCTATTTAAAACTGCACTTACTAAAGTTACTAATCTAATAACTTATCTACTAAAAAACAGTAGACTTCTTTGGGGCCATGCACACCCACTACCAAGGTTTTTTCAATATCAGCGGTACGGCTAGGTCCTGTGGCATAACTAATCATAGAAGGAAGTGCATCCGATTCAGCTTTAAAAGCAGCTAAGCTATCACTGATATCAAAAACCAACTGATGCGTATAGGCAATACAAATATGAATGGGCGCATATACACTTGAAGTTCTACCACTTAGTTGTTGACTACTTAAAACAATCGTTCCAGTTCTTGCTATTAAATGATCACATAAAGTAATGGCCGCATCACAGCTGGCTAAATCATCTGTAGTGACAGGATCAAAACTAAATTCTTTCATGTCATCTAACCAACCCGATTCTCTCGAATAAATTTTTTCCCATTTATGTGAAACAATTAGTTGAGTTAATTGCTTTACTAGTTCACCTTCATCACTACAGTATACAAATTTACCTAATAGCTCTGTAAATTTTTGCGCAAAGCCAATTGCTAATTCTTGTTCGGTAGGAATAAAAATGGGTCGGTCTGCTATCTGTTCAGGAAAAGGAACGGCAACAGGCTTTTCTAATGCCTGTTTAATTTTTTGTAAAATTTTCGTTTTTGCTCCTTGTGATTCCATTGAATAGTATTCAGATCTTACGAATGTGTTTCAGTGCTTGCCTCACTATTTGTTTCACTACTTGTTGCACTTATATCAGTGGCAGTAGCAGTTTCAGCATTAGTATTTTGCTCAGTAGTCACATCTGTTTTAGATTCTTCTACATCAAAAGTAACTACCTTTTCTTCTTCATAAGGGCGTCTTCCAATTAAGGCTTCTACATCACTTTTATGCAACACTTCTTTATCTAATAATTCTTTTGCTAATTTTTCAACTTCTGCTTTTCTTAAAGTAAGTAAATCTAAAGTGCGGTGGTAAGCAGCATCAATCATTTTACGCACTTCTTCATCAATAATTTTTCCAGTCTCTTCACTAAAAGGTTTTTGGAAAGTATTTTCTTGACTAGGGTCGTAGAAACTTACATTTCCAATTTTATCATTCATTCCATAAGTAGTGACCATGGAATATGCCATTTTAGTAATTTGTTGTAAGTCGTTAGATGCACCTGTAGATATTTTACCAAAGAAAATTTGTTCTGCAGCGCGACCTCCTAAGGTCATACACATTTGATCAGTTAATTGTTCGATGGTATATAAGTATTGTTCTTTAGGTGTGTATTGAGCATAACCGAGTGCAGCTGTACCTCTTGGCACAATGGTTACTTTTAATAAAGGATAAGCATGTTCTAAGAACCAGCCACAAATAGCATGACCTGCTTCATGATAAGCAATCACCTCTTTTTCTTCCTTAGAAATAATTTTATTCTTTTTCTCTAAGCCTCCTATGACTCTATCAATAGCGTCTTGGAAATCTTTCATCTCTACACCTGTCTTTCCTTTACGCGCAGCAATTAAAGCAGCTTCATTACACACATTGGCAATATCGGCACCAGCAAAGCCAGGTGTTTGTTCTGCTAATTTATGTACGTCTAAATTTTCAGAAACTTTAATAGGACCTAGATGCACTTTAAATATTTCTTCACGTCCTTTTACATCCGGACGGTCAATAGAAATTTGACGATCGAAACGACCTGGTCTTAATAAAGCAGAATCTAATACATCCGGACGGTTGGTTGCAGCTAAAATAATAATACCTGTATCGCCACCGAATCCATCCATCTCTACTAATAATTGGTTCAAAGTGTTTTCACGCTCGTCGTTGCTCATCATGGCATTCTTTCCACGCGCACGACCAATGGCATCAATCTCATCTATAAAAATAATACAAGGCGCTTTTTCACGCGCTTGCTTAAATAAATCACGTACTCTACTAGCACCCACACCTACAAACATTTCCACAAAGTCGGAACCACTTAAACTAAAGAAAGGCACTTGTGCTTCTCCCGCCATCGCTTTCGCTAATAAAGTTTTACCTGTACCTGGAGGGCCTATTAATAGAGCACCTTTAGGAATCTTACCTCCAAGGGCTGTATATTTTTTAGGTTGTTTTAAGAAGTCCACAATTTCCATAACCTCTTCCTTGGCTTCTTCTAAACCAGCCACATCGGCGAAAGTAATATTTACTTTAGTGCCCCCTTTTTCAAATAAAGTAGCCTTCGATTTTCCTACATTAAATATGCCGCCTGGACCACCTCCACTTCCGCCGCCACCGCCCATCTTGCGCATAAGTACCACCCAAACCACTACAATGAGTACTAAAGAGAAAATGGTATTTGCTATTGGGCCAAACCACTCTCCTTCTTTCACTGCATTTTGAGGTACTTCTTGAATATTTTTTTGTTCATAGAAACGTTGTAATCTTTCATTGAAGCTATTCCAATCGGTTACATTAAATTCAAATAAAGGCACCCCTTTAATTTTAGACTTGTCCATTTTACGTTTTAATTTTTGTACGTAAAAGTCTTTGTCAATACTATCGGGCTTGATGTAAACTCGCACCAACTCTTTATTTTGTATGAGGTCAATTTTTTCTACATCACCCCCTGTTAACATCACTTGCTTAAATTCAAGCTCTGATGTAGTAGTAATATCCGGAGCAGTCTGGAAGAATTTAGCAGACAACAATGAAATGGCAATTAAACCATATATCCAATATATATTAAACTTTGGCATTTTAGGCCCGTCTCCTAAGGGAGATACTTTCTTCTTTTTATTTTCAGGTATCATTGGTAGCTATTAGTTCTTGGTGTTGTATGAATAATTTATAAATACTTGCTCTAGTGGATATTTCCAACATCAAGTAACAATTTTTTTAATAATAAGTTCTAAAGATCATGCATTTTTGCATCTGCATCGCTCCACATATCTTCTATTTTATAAAAATTTCTAGATTCTGGATGCATTACATGTACTACAATATTGATATAATCTATTAGTAACCATTGCGCAGCCGATTGTCCTTCTGTTTTATAAGGCATTTCTGCGCATTTTGTTTTGACTTCATATTCAATAAAATCGGCAATGGCTCTTAATTGAGTTGTGTTATTAGCTTCACAAATAATAAAAAAATCACTGGTAGATTCAGGTACTTTTTTTAAATCTAAACTAATAATATTGGTACCCTTTTTATCTTGGATGGCTTGAATGATAGTTTTAAAGATTTTAGAACTGCGGGTAAGTTGTAATACCGTTGATTTTTTACGGCTTTTAAGTGTTGAAAGTGGTTCCAATGATTTTTATATTTTTAGTTAAATATTTTTTAGTTTGAATATTTTTAAGGGACTAAAATGATTCTAAACTAACTTTACAAAAATAGCAATTCTTTGTTACCTGCCACACCAAATATCCTATTAGGGGAGCCGCTCATCGAACTTACTACTACTCCTAGTACCAATATTTATGCCATGGAACAAGTCCAACAAGGTTTAGCCTTATCTGGCAGTTGCTATAGAGCTGATTTTCAAAGCGCTGGGAAGGGTCAGCATGGTCGAAACTGGGAAAGTGAAAAAGGCCAAAACCTGCTTTCAAGCTATGTTTTGGAGTTAAAGCAGTTAAAAACAGATAAAATTTGGACGCCGGCTCATCAAATTGGGTTTTCAGCAGCCATTGCACTAGGCGCAAGGGCCTTTTTTGCTTCATTTGCAGGAGCTGAAACTAAGATTAAAAAGCCCAATGATATCTATTTTCGTGACAGAAAGGCAGGGGGTATTCTTATTGAAAACCTTGTAAGGGGCAAGGTCTGGACTTGGACGGTGGTGGGAATAGGTATGAATATTAACCAAGCTAGTTTTTCAACATCATCAGCTAATCGTTTTGCTTCAAATCCAATTTCTTTGCAAGAAATTACGAAGCAAAATTGGGATTTAAAAAAAATGCAAAAACATTTAAGTGGTGCCTTAACAAAGGCCATTCAAAATTGGTTAATTGAAGGCGATGAAAAAACCATTCAAACTTTTGATGCAGCGTGTATAGAAATAAAATAGTTATAAATCAGTTGTAAAACAGATTTGAAATAAATGCGAAATAGAAGTAAAATATAAAGCGACTAAAAAAATAATAAAGTAAGCATGAGTATAAAATTAACCGAACATTCTAAAGGTGGTGGTTGTGGATGTAAAATTTCACCCGCTATACTTTCTGAAATATTAGCTGCACATAATGTTGGAGCCAAAACCAATGTAAAAAATTTATTAGTGGGTAATGATAGTAGAGATGATGCAGCTGTTTATAAGTTAGATGAAAAGACAGCAATGATAAGTACCACCGATTTTTTTATGCCCATTGTGGACGATGCATTTTCTTTTGGACAAATTGCAGCAGCCAATGCCATTAGCGATGTCTATGCCATGGGAGGTAAACCCATATTTGCGTTGGCTGTATTGGGTTGGCCTTTAGCTACACTACCTGCAGCTGAAGCTGCTAAAGTAATGGAGGGTGCAAGAAAAACATGCACAGAAGCTGGTATTGTGATTGCTGGAGGACATAGTATTGATAGTCAGGATCCCATTTTTGGATTAGTGGTGAATGGACTGGTGGACATAGAAAATTTAAAAAGAAATGATACCGCTAAGGAGGGCGATGTATTAATATTAACCAAACCATT
>Ga0114959_10001271_pt1 | contig 22315 bp, 25 predicted proteins | sample C_130625_EF_Meta_FD_87317 | JGI IMG/M metagenome (GOLD analysis project Ga0114959, IMG submission 87317) | Freshwater microbial communities from Lake Croche, Canada to study carbon cycling - C_130625_EF_MetaG | ecosystem: Environmental > Aquatic > Freshwater > Lake | place: Lake Croche, Canada... | reverse complement strand
CCAAGAAGGCTGCCCCGGCCAAGAAGGCGCCTGTCAAGAAGGCTGCCCCGGCCAAGAAGGCTGCCCCCGCTAAGAAGGCGCCTGCCAAGAAGGCTGCCCCCGCGACAAAGGCCGCCCCTGCCAAGTCGCCTGCGAAGCCGGTTGCTGCGGTCAAGCCGGCTCCCGCGCCAAAACCAGCACCCGTCCCCAAGGCAGCACCCGTGCCGCCCCCGCCGCTCCCGCCGTTGGCCGCACCTGGGCCGCAGACCATGGCGAGGGGACCCAAGAAGCCACGCGATCCGAAGTTGGCCCGCATCCTGAGCCCCGAGCGCAAGCCGATGGCTGTGCGCGAAGACGAAACTCCGTGGACAGCACGTGAGCTGGCCGAGGTCCGCAAGGAGTTGGAGACCGATCGCGAGCGTCTGCTACAAGAGATTGCGATCGCGGAAGAGGGTCTGGCCGATCTCATCCGCGACTCAGGCGACGGAGCAGGAGACGATCAAGCCGATGCGGGCAGCAAGACATTCGAGCGTGAACACGAAATGTCGCTTGCCAATAATGCGCGTGACATGCTCGATCAAACTGATCATGCTCTCGAGCGCATCGCACAGCACACCTATGGCGCATGTGAATCCTGCGGCAACCCCATCGGCAAGTATCGACTCCAGGCTTTTCCGCGAGCAACCCTGTGCTTGGCCTGCAAGCAGGCCGAAGAACGCTCGTAGAACCTCGTAGAGTGGTCACGTGACCACGGCAGAGCCCAGCGTTTTCGTCCTCGACCCCGCACGGCGAACCCGCAGCCTCGTGGTGCTCGTCTGCGTCACTGCAGTGATTGTTGCGTTGGATCAGCTCACGAAACACTGGGTGATCGCGACGATACGTCCGCGCATGCTCTCGGGCGAAGGGCCGTTCGTGCTCCTCGGTGGGCTCATCAAATTCACATATGCCGAGAACACCGGTGCCGCCTTCTCCATGGGTACCGGGTACACATGGATCTTCTCTCTCATCGCGGTGGCCGTGGTCGCAGTGATCATTCGATCGGCTCGTCGATTGGGAAGTGTGGCGTGGGCTGTAGCGCTCGCCGGAATGTTGGGCGGCTCGCTCGGCAACCTCATTGATCGGATGACGCGGTTGCCGGGTCCTGGTCGCGGTTATGTCGTCGACTTCATTCAACTTCCGCACTACGCGATTTTCAACATTGCAGATTCCTGCATCGTCGGTGCGGGTGTCCTCATGGTGATTCTGGCACTGCGCAACGTCCCCTTCAGTGGCCCGACGTCCTGATCGTGGCATCTCGTTTCGTTCCGGTACCCGATGGCCTCATGGGGGAGCGTCTCGATGTGGGTTTGACCCGGCTTCTGGGCTTCTCTCGCTCGCAAGCGGCTGATCTCGTAGAGTCCGGCGCGGTTCTGATCGATGGAATGCCCGCGATGAAGTCGGATCGGTTGAGCACAGGTTCGATGTTGACCATCGAGATTGATGATCCTGTCGAACTTGCAGCACCCGAACCGGTGCCAGGCATGACGGTGTTGTGGGATGACGACGATGTCGTGGTGGTGAACAAGCCGGTGGGTGTAGCGGCTCATCCCAGTCCTGGCTGGTCTGGGCCGACGGTCATTGGCGGCCTGGCGGCCGCGGGTTACCGGATCAGCACCTCTGGCGCGGCGGAACGCCAGGGAGTGGTGCATCGACTCGATGTGGGTACATCCGGTGTCATGGCTGTCGCCAAGAGCGAGCGGGCATACACCAGCCTGAAGCGGCAGTTCAAAGAACGAACAGTCGACAAGACGTATCACTCGGTCGTGCAAGGTCATCCGGATCCGTCCAGCGGCACGATCGATGCCCCCATTGATCGTCATCCGACCCGAGATTGGCAATGGGCCGTGGTGAGTGGCGGCAGACCGAGCGTCACCCACTACGACACTCTCGAGGCGTTTCCCCACGCAAGCCTGGTGGAGGTGCACCTTGAGACCGGGCGGACGCATCAGATTCGCGTGCACATGGCCGCGCTCAAGCATCCGTGCGCAGGAGACCTCATGTATGGCGCTGATCCCATCCTTGCTGAGCGGTTGGGGCTCACGAGGCAGTGGTTACACGCGATGCGCTTGGGTTTCGAGCACCCGTCGACCGGCGAACGGGTGGTCATCGAAAGTTCGTACCCCGATGACCTCCAAGTCGCCCTCGACAGGTTGCGGGGGCGCGTTGTCCCAGGCGAGGTCAGTCCGGAAAGTTAGGGTATTGAGGTGGCGGCCGAAGAGTTTGTGCATCTCCATGTGCACACCGAGTACTCGATGCTCGATGGTGCCGCCCGGGTGCCTGACCTGCTCGACGAGGTCGTGGCTCAGGGCATGCCCGCCATTGCGATGACTGATCACGGCAACCTGTACGGGGCCTACGAGTTCTACAAGGCGGCACAGTCCCGCGGAATCAACCCGATCATCGGCATGGAGGGTTACTACGCGCCTCAGGGACGCTTCGAGCGCCGTGCCATGGATTTCGGTGGCGGATTCGACGAGGGCTCCAGCGAAGACACGGGCGCAGGACGGGGGCGCCAGTCCTACACGCACATGACCCTGTGGGCGGAGACGACCGCAGGTATGCACAATCTTTTCCGGCTGTCCTCTCTCGCCAGCCTTGAGGGCTACTACTTCAAGCCGCGCTTTGATCGCGAACTTCTTGAGCGCTACGGGACAGGCTTGATCGGAACCACGGGATGCCCCAGTGGTGAGGTCAATCGCTGGTTGCAGGCGGGCAAATATGACAAGGCACTCGCAGCGGCGGCAGATTTTCGCGACATCCTCGGTCCCGGCAACTACTTCTGCGAATTGATGGACCATGGCTTGGCCATCGAGCAGCGCTTTCGTGAGGATCTCCTGCGCATTGCGCGATCCCTAGAGCTGCCTCTCGTTGCCACCAACGATCTGCACTACGTCCATGCCAGCGACGCTGAGACGCACGACGTCCTGCTGTGCATAGGTACGCGTACCACCATGGACGATCCCAAACGATTCCGATTCGACGCGCGGGACTTCTACGTCAAGACCGCCGACCAGATGCGGCGCACATGGGCCGAACTTCCGGAGTCCTGCGACAGCACCTTGCTCATTGCGGAGCGATGCCATGTGGAGTTCGCCGAGGGCGCCAATCTCATGCCAGTGTTTCCGGTGCCCGATGGCGAATCGGAGGAGTCGTGGTTGATCAAGGAAGTCGAGCGCGGACTTCTCAAGCGTTACCGCGGCTCGGTTCCTGATGAGGTGCGCAAGCAGGCCGAGTACGAAGTCGGCGTCGTCATGCAGATGGGATTCCCCGGGTACTTCCTCGTGGTCGCGGATCTAGTACGCCATGCCAAGGACAATGGCATCCGCGTCGGCCCGGGTCGTGGGTCTGCTGCCGGCGCGATGATTGCCTATGCGCTGGGCATCACCGAACTAGATCCCATGAAGCACGGGCTGTTGTTTGAGCGATTCTTGAATCCTGAACGCATCTCGATGCCGGACATCGACATCGACTTCGATGAACGTCGACGCTCAGACATGATCCGCTACGCCACTGAGAAATACGGCGAGGAGCGCGTGGCCCAGATCATCACCTACGGATCGATCAAGGCCAAGGCTGCTGTCAAGGACTCCGCCCGCGTGCTCGGCTACCCATATGCCCTGGGCGATCGCATCACCAAGGCAATGCCCCCGTCGGTCATGGGCAAAGACATCTCGCTGGACGGTGTCTTCGATCCAGCACACTCGCGCTACGGAGAGGCGGCTGAGTTCCGAGCCCTCTACGAGGCGGATTCCGATGCCAAAGCCGTCGTCGACACGGCCCGTGGTCTCGAAGGCTTGAAGCGGCAGCCCGGTGTTCACGCGGCCGGAGTGATCCTGTGTCGCGAGCCACTGATGGATGTCATCCCCGTCTGGCGCCGGGAACAAGACGGGGCCGTCATCACCCAGTTCGACATGGGGGCCTGCGAGGCGCTCGGGTTGCTCAAGATGGACTTCTTGGGGCTGCGCAACCTCACGGTTCTCGATGACTGTCTGGCGCACATCAAATCCAACAGAGACATCACCATCGTCCTCGAGGATCTCGGGCTCGACGACGCCGCGACCTATCAACTGCTGGCACGCGGCGACACCCTGGGTGTGTTTCAGCTCGACGGTGGCCCGATGCGTGCGCTCCTGCGGTCGATGCAGCCAGACTCGTTCGAAGACATCTCTGCAGTGCTTGCCCTATACCGCCCGGGTCCGATGGGTGCCAACGCCCACAACGAGTACGCCGATCGCAAGAACAATCGCAAGAAGGTCGTCCCGATCCATCGAGAACTCGCAGATCCCTTGGCGGACATCCTTGGCGATACCTATGGCCTGATCGTCTATCAGGAACAGGTCATGGCGATCGCCCAGAAACTGGCGGGGTACTCCCTTGGTGCGGCAGACCTGCTGCGCCGCGCCATGGGCAAAAAGAAGAAGGAAATTCTCGACCAAGAATATGTGCCGTTCAGCGAAGGCATGAAAGCCAACGGCTATTCGGATGCCGCCATTGCCACGCTCTGGGAGATTCTCGTTCCCTTCTCTGACTACGCCTTCAACAAGGCGCACACCGCGGGGTACGGACTGGTGTCCTATTGGACGGCCTTCCTCAAGGCGAACTACCCGGCGGAATACATGGCCGCTCTGCTGACGTCGGTCAAGGACGACAAGGACAAGTCAGCCGTGTACCTCAATGAGTGTCGCCGCATGGGGATCAAAGTCCTGCCGCCTGACGTCAATGATTCCGACTTCGACTTTACGCCGCGCGGGACTGATATCCGTTTCGGACTGTCAGCTATTCGCAACGTCGGCGGAAACGTGGTCGCATCGCTGATTGCCACACGCCGCCGAGTCGGGCGGTTCGCTGACTTCCATGACTTCATCGCCAAGGTCGATGCCACGGTCTGCAACAAGCGCGTCGTGGAGTCATTGATCAAGGCCGGTGCCTTCGATTCATTCGGCCTGCCGCGCAAGGGCCTCGTGGCGATCCACGAGCCAATCGTCGATGCGGCGGTGGACATCAAGCGTGCCGAGGCAGTGGGTCAGTACGACCTCTTCGGCGGCCTGGACTCTGAGGATTCGCCGGTCATGTCTCGAGCGGATATTCCGATCGGGGAGTGGGACAAGTCAGTTCTTCTCGCACACGAACGAGAGATGCTCGGGTTGTATGTGTCAGACCATCCCCTGCACGGGGTGGAGCGTGTTCTTGCGCAGGTCACTGACGTGACCATTGCCTCCCTACATGCCGACGATCGGCCAGACATCGGTGTCGTCACGGTGGGCGGCCTCGTCACATCTGTTCAGCGCAAGACAACCAAGCAGGGTTCTCTGTGGGCCATCGTCACCCTCGAAGATCTTGAGGGGTCTGTGGACGTCATGGTCTTCCCGCAGTCGTATCAGGCGGCGAGTTCGCTCCTGATCGATGATGCGGTGATCGTCGTCCGAGCGCGAGCCGATCGCAGTGATGATGATGGACTTCGGCTCATCGCGATGGAGGTCACTGCTCCCGATTTGTCTGAGGCGGTCAGCGGCCCCGTGCGGATCACCATGGCTACCAGCCGTTTGGTGCCACCGCTCAGTGATCGTCTCAAAGAGGTCCTGTCGGGTCATCCCGGCACAACCGAGGTGCACCTCCACCTCGACGATGGCAACCGTGTCGCCGTGATGCGCCTCGGAGACCGGTTCCGCGTCACTCCTTCGCCAGCTCTGTACGGCGATCTCAAGGCGCTGCTCGGTGCGGCCTGCCTGTCATGAAGGGTGAACGCAAGCCGAGAGCAGTACTTGTGGCCGGTTGCATCGTGGGTCTGGTGTCAGGTGCAGGGCTCGGTGTGGTGTGGTGGCGGCTCGCTCCGCGCGTCACGCTCGTGGTGCAGCCACAAGGAAGTTACCCAGCACAATTCCAGCCGCACGAGTATTTGTCCGCCGACGTGACGTTTGCGGCGCTCGCGGCCGTCGCCGGCATAGCCGTGGCAATTGCGTTGGCAAATATGCGGCGCGAACATCTGGTGTCAGTGCTCGTGTCGTCCCTTTTTTCTGGAGTCATCGGCAGTGCAGGCATGTGGTGGGTCGGCATCCGGCTCGGGGCCGTTGACGTGGCTGGGTTGAGTGCGTCCAGCACGTCGGCGGTAACTATTCAGGGGCCTTTGCATGTGACGATGCCCGGCGTCCTGCTGGTGTGGCCGCTGGTCTCGGCAATCGTCGTGACGGTTCTGGCTCTTGGCGACTGGACGGTCGAGATCAGGATGCGCGCGAGATCGCAGTCGTGATGGCGTGGGTGATGTCCACGAGGTCAGCGGGTACAAGCCCGATGTCCATGCCTCGGCGCCCACCACTGACGTAAACCATGTCCCACAGCAGAGCCGACTCATCGAGCACCGTGGGAAGCAGTTTGCGCTGGCCAATAGGGCTGATTCCACCGACCACGTATCCGGTGAGTCGCTGGGCTACAGCTGGATCGGCAAGTTCGGCCTTGCGCCCACCGAGGGCAGCAGCCAGCAGTTTCAAGTCGAGTGTGCAATTCACCGGCACGATTGCAACTGTTGGCGCTGCATCGACATTGGTAATCAGAGTTTTGAACACCTGATCCGCCGGCAGGCCTAGGGCGGCGGCCGCTTCAAGGCCGTAGGAACCCGATCGCGGATCATGCACGTACTCGTGAATGCTGAACGCGATATGTGCTGTGGTCAAGGCGACGGTTGCGGGGGTGCCAGCCACGGTCGCCTCGTCAGTTGGCCGAGGGCGGTGGGCCCAGGGGTTCAAGTGAAGGCAGGGCGGAGATTGCCGAGATGATCGCGCATTCGCGCCGTAGAAGCTCTCGGGCGCGCTCGAGGCGTTCGGCAGTGGATGCCGCCGCGAGCAGTTGTTGCCGCTCGTCCATCGGAAGCACCATGGCCGCGGTGATGAGGTAGCTGAGGACGGTCGGATCGTCGGGGATGTCCTCGTCGCTGTCTTCGTCACCATCAATGTCATTGCCGTTGTATAGGCCGAAGTTGTTGTCACTGTAGGAGTCGGACTCGCCATCGGAGTCAGAGTCGCTATCGGTGTCACCCTCGTCAGGCGTGGTCACGGATATCTGTCCACCTAGCACCATGCGGTAGTCGCGAAAGGATCGCGCGGCCCGCGCCGCTAACGCTCGATCGGCTGGGTCGGTGTCGTCGCTGAGGAACTCCACCCGTGCGGTGAGGAGGGGCTGGGAAGAATCAAGGGACAGGACACGAAATCGCCTCGATCCGGTGGTGACGATGTCGTAGCGACCATCGTCGAACGTTTCGCTCTGACGAATAACCGTCGCGCACCCCACGGGATAAAGCGCAGAGATCCCATCGGTCGACACCTGCCGACCCTCGCGAATCCCGATAATGCCAAATTCGCGTTCGTCCTCATCGGCGAGGGCCAGGAGCGAGGCGACCATGTGCCGGTATCGCGGCTCGAAGATGTGCAGAGGCATGACCAAGCCGGGCACCAGGACGGTGTTGAGGGGAAACAGCGGCAGAGTCGACTGCATCCGGGCAGCGTAAAGTACCCATGTGATCCGGCGCATCGACCTACGAGGTCAGTCCATCGACCCGCGCACCGTGGTGCCGCGTGCGGCCATGGATGTGGCCGATGCCACAGAGCGGATCCGACCCATCCTGGAGGACGTGCGACTCCACGGCGCCGAGGCTGTGATGCGCTGGACAGAGCAGCTGGACGGTGTCCGCCCACCATCCCTTCGCGTGCCGACCGATCTGCTGCAGGCGGCAGCAGATGCACTGCCGGCCGATCTTCGCGCAGCGCTTGAGGAGTCCATCGCTCGTGCACGCAAGGTCCATGCCGATCAACGTCGGGTCGATATGATCACCACCGTTATTCCGGGTGGAACGGTCACGGAGCGCTGGATCCCGGTGGAGCGCGTGGGGCTCTACGTACCCGGCGGCCGAGCTGTCTACCCCAGCAGTGTGATCATGAACGTTGTTCCCGCCTTGGTTGCCGGGGTTGACTCGCTCGCGGTGGTGTCGCCGGCACAGCGCGATCACGACGGCTGGCCGCACCCGACGATTCTTGCGGCATGTGCCCTGCTGGGAGTTGACGAGGTCTATGCCGCTGGCGGGGCGCAGGCGGTGGCGATGCTTGCCTACGGAGTTGATCTGCCCGACGGAGGTCGTTGTGAGCCGGTGCAGATGGTCACCGGACCAGGCAACATCTACGTGACGGCTGCCAAGCGCGCGCTTCAGGGAGTTATCGGTATTGATTCCGAAGCTGGCCCCACTTAGGTGGCGATTCTGGCCGATGACACGGCGATCGCATCTCATGTCGCAGCCGACCTCATCAGTCAGGCAGAGCACGACGTACTTGCCGCAGCTGTGCTGGTCACAGATAGTGAGGAGCTGGCAGCTGCTGTTGATCGCGAAGTAGATCGTCAGGTCGCCATGACCAAGCACAGCGAACGCATCATCGAAGCGCTCAGCGGCTCCCAAAGTGCCATTGTGCTCGTTGACGATGTCGATGCCGGACTGCGCGTCGTCGATGCCTATGCGGCTGAGCACCTGGAGATTCACACCCGTGACGCGCGTGAGGTAGCGATGCGGGTGCGCAATGCCGGCGCGATCTTTGTGGGCACGTGGGCGCCGGTATCCCTAGGCGACTACTGCGCCGGGTCCAACCATGTGCTACCGACTGCCGGTTCGGCGCGACACTCGTCCGGACTCTCGGTCCAATCGTTCCTTCGCGGAGTTCACGTGGTCGAGTACGACGAAAGCGCTTTGCGGGAAGTGGCCGGGCACGTCATCACGCTTGCACAGGCCGAGGATCTACCGGGTCATGGTGACGCGATAAGCGTGCGACTGTCGTGACCGCCTTTACGCCGCCAGTTCGTGAGGATCTGGCGGGAGTGCAGGCATACGGGGCACCGCAGTTGGCTGTACGTGCGCGTCTCAATGTCAATGAGAATCCATTTCCGGTGCCTGCGGATCTCGCAGAGGCAATCGGAGCATCGGTCGCGGCGGCAGCGGGCGGGTTGCACCGCTATCCCGATCGCGACGCGATGGACCTTCGAGCAGCATTGGCGTCGTACCTCAATGGTGAGTCGGGTGCTGACCTGAATGCAGACCACATCTGGGCAGCCAATGGCTCCAACGAGGTCATGCATCACCTATTCCTTGCCTTTGGCGGACCCGGGCGCGCGGCGATCACCTTCGATCCCACGTATTCGATGTATCCCGAATATGCGCGGGACACCTTTACCCGATTCGTTACTGAGCCCAGACGCGATGACTTCACTATTGATGTCGGTGCCGCTGTAGCGGCGACTCATCGGGAGCGGCCGTCTCTGGTGCTTCTTGCCTCGCCGAATAACCCCAGTGGCACGGCGCTGACGCTCGAGGATTCTCGATTAATTGCCCGAGCAGCCCTCGAGGTGGGCGCGCTCGTCGTCATCGATGAGGCGTATGCGGAGTTTCGCCGCAGTGGAACTGCGTCCGCCTGCGTCCTCCTCGCTGAATTGCCCAACGTCGTCGTATCGCGAACGATGAGCAAGGCGTTTGCGATGGCGGGTCTTCGTCTGGGCTATGCCGCGGTCTCGGATACTCGCATCATCGACGCGCTGAAAGTGGTGCGCCTTCCCTATCACCTCTCGGCCGTGACGCAGGCAGTAGCGCTGACGGCTCTGGCACATGCGCCTGTACTGCAGGCGCAGGTGGCGCTTTTGCGTCAGGAGCGCGATGCTCTCGCTCTGTGGTTGTTGGAGCAGGGCTACGAGGTCGTGCCCAGTGATGCGAACTTCCTGCTGTTCGGGAGATTCGCTGACCGCGACCTCGTATGGCGCGTGTTGCTGGACCAAGGCGTGCTGATTCGAGCGACCGGCCCGTCGCCGTGGTTGCGGGTGAGCGTGGGAACCCCCGAAGAAAACGCTATGTTTAGGGACGCCCTGCTCAAGACTCGGAGAGATTGATGGCACGCACCGCACGCATTGAGCGCTCCACCAAGGAGAGCAGCGTTCTGGTGGAGTTGGACCTTGACGGGACCGGCCAGAGCGATATCGCTACCGGCGTTCCCTTCTTTGACCACATGCTTGCGCAGTTGGCGAAGCACGGTGGTCTTGACCTTGTCGTTCGCACGTCGGGAGACCTTGAGGTCGACGCGCATCACACGGTTGAAGACACATCGCTTGCCGTTGGTCAGGCCATCAACGAGGCGCTTGGTGATCGTGCGGGACTGAGGCGCTTCGGCGATGCTCTGGTGCCCCTGGATGAATGCCTCGTGCAATCAGCGGTCGACCTCAGCGGTCGCCCGTATCTGGTGCATGAGGAACCCGACCTTGTGGAATTGATCGGGACCTACGACACCACCCTTACTCGGCATATCTGGGAGTCCATCGTGGCAACCGCACACATCACGCTGCATGTGCGCGTGCTGTCGGGCCGCAATGCGCACCACGTGGTGGAGGCGCAGTTCAAGTCCGTCGCTCGGTCTCTGCGGGATGCAGTCTGCTTTGACCCGCGCGTTGTAGGCGTCCCGTCGACCAAGGGCACACTTCGCGACGAGGACGCTCGCCGGTCGTGACCTCAGTTGTCGTCCTTGACTACGGATCAGGCAACATCCGTTCGGCACAGCGAGCATTGGAGCGAGTGGGCGCAGAGGTCACCGTCACCGCCGACTTCGACACCGCGATGGCAGCCGATGGCCTCGTCGTCCCCGGGGTGGGCGCGTTCGCGGCCTGCATGGATGGCATCCGTCGCGTCCGCGGGGATGTGTTGGTCGGTAGACGACTTGCTGGCGGCCGGCCTGTGCTGGGGATCTGCGTCGGTATGCAGGTGCTGTTCGAGCGTGGTGCGGAGCACGGCGTCCTTACCGAGGGCCTGGGGGAGTGGCCCGGCACGGTCGACCAACTCCAGGCGCCCGTCCTACCGCACATGGGCTGGAACACCGTTCGAGCGCCAGAGGAGTCAGTTCTCTTCGAGGACGTGCGTAACGAACGGTTCTACTTCGTGCACTCCTATGCGATGCGCGGTTGGCACCTGAACCCGACCAATCCGCACATGGCGTCACCGCTGGTGACGTGGTCCCATCACGGTGAGGACTTCGTCGCCGCTGTAGAAAACGGCCCACTGACGGCCACCCAATTCCACCCGGAGAAATCCGGTGATGCCGGCGCGGCCCTCCTACGGTCCTGGGTCCAATCCGTTTCGGCATGACCGGGCCCCTAAGGTGACGGCGTGACCTTTACCTTGCTCCCCGCAGTAGACGTGGCCGATGGCAAAGCAGTGCGACTCGTGCAAGGCAAGGCCGGCACCGAGAAGGAGTATGGAGCCCCTCTGGATGCCGCCAGGGCATGGGTTGAGCAGGGAGCCGCGTGGCTGCACCTTGTGGACCTTGATGCCGCATTTGGTCGAGGCACCAACGCCGAGGTCATTGCTCGGGTCGTGCACGAGGTCAAGGGAGCGGTGCACGTGGAGCTCTCCGGTGGAATCCGTGACGATGCCTCACTTGCGGCTGCCCTGAAGACCGGTTGTACCCGCGTCAACCTCGGGACTGCCGCGCTGGAAGACCCCGAATGGACCGAGCGCGTGATCAAGGAACACGGCGATCGCATTGCCGTGGGGCTTGATGTCAAAGGGCACACGCTCGCAGCGCGAGGCTGGACCACCGAGGGTGGTGACCTGTGGGAGACCCTTGGGCGTCTCGACGAAGCCGGATGCGCGCGCTATGTCGTCACTGACGTAGCAAAGGACGGCACGATGCACGGACCGAACATCCACCTGCTCAAGGACGTCACCAAGGCGACGAGTCGGCCGGTCATTGCATCAGGCGGAATTGCCCATCTCGAAGACCTGCACAAGCTTGGTGAAGTGAAGGGGATCGAGGGTGCGATCATCGGTCGCGCCCTGTACGAGGGGGCCTTTACGTTGTCAGAGGCGATCGCTGCCATAGAGGCGCGCTACGACCCGTACCAGTGGGGTCCCGCGCAGCCGTGAGTCTCGCAGTCCGGGTCATAGCCTGTCTTGATGTCGATCGTGGCCGGGTAGTCAAAGGCATTAACTTTCAAGACTTGCGCGATGCTGGTGATCCGGTGGAGCTTGCGGCAGCCTATGACCGCGCTGGTGTGGACGAATTGGTGTTCCTGGACATCACAGCCTCGAGTTCGGATCGAGAGACGACCTATGACGTTGTGCGACGTACCGCAGAGTCGGTCTTCATTCCACTGACGGTGGGCGGTGGCGTGCGCGAGGTCGAAGACTTCAACCGCCTACTTCGTGCAGGTGCGGACAAAGTAAGTGTCAACACTGCGGCAATCACCGACCCGTCGCTCTTGAGTCGGGCAGCCGAACGCTTTGGGGCACAGTGCGTAGTCCTCAGTGTGGATGCTCGACGATGCGATGGTGCGACGCGCACCGAAAGCGGGTTCGAAGTCACCACCCACGGGGGCCGGCAAGGCACGGGCCTTGACGCGGTGGAGTGGGCTCGACAGGGGGCTGAGCTCGGTGCCGGCGAGGTCCTGCTGAACTCTATGGACGCGGACGGAACAGAACGCGGGTATGACCTGGAGCTCATCCGGCGAGTGCGCGAGGTCGTCTCCGTTCCGGTAATCGCCAGCGGTGGAGCGGGCCGCCTGGAGGACTTCGTGCCGGCCGTGCAGGCGGGTGCCGATGCTGTTCTGGCGGCGAGCGTCTTCCACTTCGGGGTGCTCTCCGTGGGTGAGGTCAAAGCTTCGCTTGCGGGGGCGGGGCTGGCCGTCCGCTAGTCCGGCGACGAGGCCGTGACCGGACCCCGGCACAATGACCGCATGTCTGACGACCTCATCTCTCGCGTTCGTTTCAACGAGCAGGGGCTGGTTCCGGCAATCGCGCAGCAATACGACAGCAGCGAAGTGCTGATGATGGCGTGGATGAATGAGGCGGCTCTGCGCGAGACCATTGAGTCGGGTCGCGCGGTGTACTTCAGTCGAAGCCGCGGCGAGCGTTGGGTCAAGGGCGAGACATCAGGTCACATCCAGCACGTGCGCGAGATTGCCGTGGACTGCGACGGCGACACCGTTCTTCTTCTCGTCGACCAGCATGGGGCGGCATGCCACACAGGCGATCGCACCTGCTTTGACGCCACTCGTCTCACTATCCCGGATATCTCGTGAGCGACTTCAGCGGAGGCACGACCCCAAGTCTTGAGGACTTTCGGACGCTGGCACGCGATCGCCGTGTTATTCCTGTGACGCGCCGTTTTCTGGCCGACGGTGCCACTGCGGTGGGCTTGTTCGAAACGCTGTGCGGGGACCGAGCTGGCACGTTCCTGCTGGAGTCCGCGGAACAGGGTCGCACGTGGTCGCGCTACTCATTCATCGGTGTGCGGTGCTCAGCCATGCTGACGGTTCGGGATGGCCAAGCGGTGTGGCTGGGTCGCGCCCCGCGTGGTGTGCCCGCGGAAGGTCCAGCGGTCGACGTGGTGCGCGAGACCGTGAAGCTCCTGCACACCACACCGCTGCCGAACATGCCGCCACTCACCGGTGGACTCATCGGATACCTCACCTACGACGCGGTACGTGCGTGGGAGGCGGTGCCCGACGAGAATCCTGACCTTCTGGGACTGCCCGACCTCGCCTTCCTCCTCGCAACTGACCTGGCTGTCGTCGATCACGCCGACGGTTCGGTGATGCTCATCGCCAACGCGATCAACTATGACGCGACCGACGACAACGTCGACGAGGCGTATGCGGCGGCCATTGCCCGATTGGATTCCATGACTCAGGCGCTCGCCCGTCCCCGTGTCCGTGGGGTAGCCACCTACGAGTCAGGCTCGCGTGTCGAGCCGGTCACGTCGCCGTTGGACTACGTGGGCGCCGTCGATCAGGCCAAGGAGTACATCCGTTCGGGTGATGCCTTTCAAGTTGTGCTGTCTCAACGATTCAGCACGCCCTGTCCCGCGGAATCCCTTGATGTGTATCGCGTCTTGCGCGCGACCAATCCCAGTCCGTACATGTATTTCGTACGCATGCCCATCGACGATGGAGTGGCACCGAATGAGCTCATCGGATCTCTGTCAGATCAGGTGGCCTTCGACATTGTCGGTTCATCGCCGGAGGCACTTGTGACAGTGACCGATGGTCATTGCGTGGTGCACCCGATCGCGGGCACGCGACCACGCGGAGCGACGCCGGAGGATGACAGTGCCCTTGCTGACGAACTGCTGGCCGATGTCAAAGAGCGTGCCGAACACGTCATGCTCGTGGACCTTGCGCGAAACGACCTGGGGCGTGTCTGCGCACCTGGCTCGGTAACCGTTGTTGACTTCATGAACGTTGAACGCTATTCGCATGTGATGCACTTGGTGTCCACCGTTACCGGCACACTTGCCAACGGACGGACCTCGTATGACGCGTTGGCCGCAACATTCCCGGCGGGCACCCTCAGTGGTGCCCCAAAGCCGCGTGCGATGGCGATCATTGATGAACTCGAGCCGGTGCGGCGAGGCCTTTATGGCGGTTGTGTCGGATACATCGACTTCGCCGGAAATCTTGATACGGCGATCGCGATTCGCACGGCAGTCATCAAAGACGGTGTGGCGCATGTCCAGGCTGGAGCGGGGATCGTTGCCGACAGCGTTCCTGAGTCGGAGGCTCAGGAGTGCGTCAACAAGGCGGCTGCAGTGCTCAGGGCCGTTGCCGCAGCCGGGAGTCTGAGACACCATGTCTGACGGTCGACGCCCCTACGCGATAGCGCTACTGCTGTTGGCCGCCGGTGGCGGTCTGCTGCTGTGGTCTTCCTCGTCGACGTGGGCTCAGGCGCAGGTTCCGTTGGCTGGGCTGGAATCAGGCGCCATGCGGGTGCTCATGCTGACCGGCCGAGACCTGGCTCCCGTCGCGTCTGTCATGGGAGTGGTCGCGTGGGCGGGAATCCCGGGATTGGTCGCCACGCGCGGCTGGGGTCGGCCGATCCTCGGAGTGCTCATGGCCGTGGTGGGGGTCGTCGCGTTAGCTGGATGCGTGGCCTTCGGTCTATCGCCATCCGGTCGCATCGATCAGGTGGCTTCTGCGGATGCGGGAGCCACGTTGCACGTGCAAGCCACCTGGGCCGGCTGGTGGATGGTCGGCGCTGTCGGCGGTGTGATGGTGCTTGCCGCTGGAGCCGCTGCGGTGATCAGGGGACGTGGTTGGCCGTCGATGGGAAGTCGATACGAGCGACAGGCGGCTCCGCGCGACCCATGGGCTCAACTGGATGCGGGCCTGGATCCAACCGTGGACTCTGATTAGATCTGCCCATGAGTGCTTCATCCCACGGGTCTACCCCGGCAGCCTGGATCGGCGTCGTCCTCGTGACAGTCGCTTTCATCATTGGAACCTTGGCGATCATCCTGGCGAACTGGACGATGTTCTGGGTGGGCGTAGGGGTGCTCGTTCTCGGAGGGGTCGTCCCGCTGATCATGGGGCGGGCGTCCAAAGGACGAGTGGCTCACCAGTAGTTCGGGCCGAGCAGGGCAACGCCTTACCGAACGCTGACAACCTTCTCATCGTGGCCGTACGCCGTTGGCGCCGCTCATGCGTGCGCGTCTGACACTCTTAGCCGGTGAGCCCAGAAGCTTCTCGTGGAGTCGTACTTGTCGTCGAAGACGAGCGATCCATCTCGGACCTGTTGCGGCTGTACCTGTCCCGAGAGGGCTTCGGAGTTCACGTGGCCACCGACGGCACCTCCGGACTGGAAGCCGCCCGCAGCCTGCACCCTGCGGCGATCATCCTGGATGTCGGCCTGCCGGGTATTGACGGAACAGAGGTATGTCGACGCCTGCGAAGCGACGGCGATTGGGTGCCGATTCTGTTTTGCACCGCTCGCGACGACGAAGTTGATCGCGTGCTCGGACTGGAGCTCGGGGCAGACGACTACATCACCAAACCCTTCAGCCCTCGCGAGGTTGTCGCACGGGTGAAGTCCGTCGTCCGACGAGCGTCACTCGCGGCCGCCGATGAGGCACCACTGGTGCTCGGTGCCATTTCCCTCGATTCGGTCACCCGCCGTGTGACCTGTGCCGGGTCCAACGTGGTCCTGACCGCTACAGAGTTCGACCTGCTGGAGCACCTCATGCGTCATCCGGGGCGCGTGTATAGCCGCGAACAATTGTTGTCTGAAGTGTGGGGTTACGCGGCGATGGTTGGCACCCGCACTGTTGACGTTCACGTCGCACAGGTGCGCGCAAAACTTGGTGACGAGAACCCGATCAGAACGGTCCGAGGCGTCGGCTACTCGGCTGAGGCGACGGGGTGAATTCCGGTCGCGTCAGCATTGTCACGCGCACGGTGCTTCTCACAGCAGCCGTGGCAACGATTGCCGTGGTCGTTGCAGGGCTCATTGCTTACCCGCTTATCCGGTCAGCAAGTGCGAGCACAGCACGAAGCGACCTGCGAGTTTTGGCAGATCTCACAGCCAACGGACTTAACCGCGGAGAAATTGATCACCCCGATCGATTGATCCCGCTGCCACTCATGGACACCCTTCGGGCCAAATCCATCGAGGGTTACCTGGTGGCGTCCGGTGGCGAGATGCCGGAGAACATTTCTCGCGAAGAACTCGACGCGTCCGTCCGCGGCCGCGATGTCGTCGCGCACACGCCGGGTGGTGACGAACTGCTGGAATCCCGAGCCCTCGACAATGGCGCGACCCTTGTCTTGGTTCAACCGTTCTCAGTGTCGGGAGAGCAGGCGAAGGAGGTACTGCGGCGATTCGTCATTGCATTGGTGCTGGGCCTACTCATCGCCGTGCCCATTGGCTACGGAGCCTCTCGGCGGTTGACTCGACCGCTGCGAGAGGCGAGGGATGCGGCCAATCGCATGGCCTCCGGTGATCGAGATATCACGATTGTTCCGTCGGGCCCGACAGAAATTGCCGACATCGGTGATGCACTTAACCACCTCAACAGTGCCCTCGTCGTATCTGAAGGACGCCAGCGCGAATTCCTCCTGTCGGTATCGCATGAGTTGCGCACACCGCTCACGGCCGTCAAGGGGTATGCCGAGGCTCTGGCCGATGGCGTCATCGCGCAGGACGACGTCGAACGCACGGGGGCCGTGGTGTCGGCCGAAGCCGCGCGCCTCGACCGACTGGTCACTGATCTGCTGGATCTCGCGCGCCTAGGTGCGGTGGATTTTGCCATCACCCCAATCGATGTCGACCTGTGTGAGATCGCCGAAGAAGCTGCGGTGGTGTGGGCGGATCGCGCGTCTCGCGAAGGACTGACGCTCATCAGTGAGATTCCGTCAGACGAGGTTGTGGTGCGCACAGATCCAATTCGCGTGCGCCAGATCATCGACAACCTCGCCGAGAACGCCCTGCGGGTGTCACCAAGCGGGTCGGTGATCGTCGTTGCCGTTCGCCGTGAGCCCGACGGGGGTGTAGTGGAGATCAGAGATTCAGGGCCCGGACTCACCGAAGATGACCTGTCGGTGGCCTTCGAGCCCGGGGTCTTGCACGAGCGATACCGGGGCGAGCGCCCCGTGGGCACCGGGCTGGGGCTGGCACTCGTCGGAAGGCTCGCCCGAGGCCTAGGCGGACGGGCCGAAGCGGGCACCGCACCCGAAGGTGGGGCGCGCTTTACCGTCCGCATCCCTGCCTAGTCGGCGTATCGTGCCGATATGACGGCACTGGCTCAGGAGCGACAGGGCGGGATGCCGGCACGCTCGGACAGTCGCCCTCGTGCGCGTCGAGTCCTGGTTCCCGTGGGTGTCCTGGTCGGATCGGCTGCGGCGTTGGGCTATGTGTGGGCCGTGGATCCCAATGAACCCGGTCACTATCCGCTGTGTCCCACGAAGTTCTTCCTCGGGATCGACTGCCCGGGCTGCGGAATAATGCGAGGCACGCACGATCTGGTGCACGGCAACGTTGCTGGCGCCCTTGATCACAATGTTCTTCTCGCCGTCCTTGCCCCGATGGCCGTCGTAGCGTGGGTGGTGTGGGCCCTGCGATCGTGGACAGGCCGATCTCCGGAAGCCACGACGGCGCAGATGCGTAGACGGCATCGCTTGATGGTGGTGGGGCTGGTGGTCTTGGTCGCTTTCGGCATTGTGCGCAACTTTGTGCCATACCTAGGGTCAGGAATCGGCTGAGCCTGGCTGGTCGAGAGCCGGTCCCCGCCCTCGCGTAGCGCGATCGCGGGACGCGGCTACCCTTTCAGGTGTGACCGTGCTGGATGACATCATCGTGGGTGTGCGCGAGGACGTGGCGAGCCGAATGTCGCAGGTGCCACTCGATGAACTCAAGGCTCGTGCAGCGAACATGCCCCCAACGCGAGATGTCATCGCAATTCTCGGTGGTGATGATGTTTGTGTCATCGCTGAAGTCAAGCGGCGCAGCCCGAGCAAGGGCGAGCTTGCCGACATTCCCGACCCTGCTGCATTAGCCCTCGAGTACGAAGCCGGGGGAGCGCACTGCATCAGCGTTCTGACCGAGGAACGGCGCTTCGGTGGCAGTCTGGGGGATCTCATCGCGGTGCGGGCGGCGGTGGACATCCCCGTTCTGCGCAAAGACTTCATCGTGTCGAGCTACCAACTCTGGGAAGCACGCGCGGCCGGAGCCGACATGGCGCTCTTGATCGTTGCTGGCCTCGACCAGGATGCCCTTGTCAGTCTGGTCGAGAGAGCCCACAGTCTTGGGCTGGCAGCGCTCGTTGAGGTACACGACGAAGATGAGGTTGCGCGAGCGGTAGACGCGGGCGCGCGCATCATCGGCGTCAACGCACGCAATCTGCGCACGCTCGAGGTGGATCGCGACACCTTCTCGCGGGTGGCGCCACTGATTCCGGGTGACTGCATCACGATTGCTGAGTCGGGAGTTCGCGATGCTCGTGACCTCATCACGTATGCCGAAGCAGGTGCGGATGCTGTTCTTGTCGGCGAAAGCCTGGTCACCGGCAAGGATCCGCGCACCGCGGTGCGAGATCTGGTGACCGCGGGCGCCCATCCTGCTCTTCGACACGGTCGAACCTGACATGACCGCCACCCACTCGGCTCTTACCGACGGACATTTCGGCCCCTATGGCGGAAGGTTCGTGCCGGAGGCACTCACGGCCGCGCTCGACCAACTTGATGAGAACTTTCAGGCGGCAATTGCCGATACGCAGTTCCGCGTCCAACTGGCCGATCTCGAGCGTGATTACACGGGGCGACCCAATCCGCTGACGCGCGCACGTCGATTCGGTGAGTTGTGCGGTGGTGCGCGCGTCTACCTGAAGCGTGAGGATCTCAACCACACCGGGTCACACAAGATCAATAATGTTCTTGGTCAAGCACTTCTGACAGTGCGTATGGGCAAGACACGGGTGATTGCCGAGACCGGAGCCGGGCAGCACGGCGTTGCTTCAGCAACCGCAGCTGCACTCATGGGCTTGGAATGCCGTGTCTACATGGGCGAGGAGGACACGCACCGTCAAGCCCTCAACGTGGCGCGGATGAAGTTGTTGGGCGCCGAAGTTGTGCCGGTCACTAATGGCAGCCGAACCCTGAAGGACGCCATCAACGAAGCCCTGCGCGACTGGGTCGCGTCCGTCGAGAACACTCACTACCTACTCGGCACGGTGACCGGCCCCGCGCCTTTCCCCAGCATGGTGCGCTGGTTCCACGGGGTCATTGGGCGTGAGGCACGCGAGCAGATCCTTGCGGTCGAAGGACGCCTCCCGGATGCGGTTGTTGCCTGCGTCGGCGGTGGCTCGAATGCGATGGGCCTCTTCAGTGGGTTCATGGACGACCCTTCCGTCCAGCTGCGGGGTTATGAGGCTGGCGGCAAGGGTGTGGAGACCGGGCAGCATTCGTCGCGGTTCAGCGCCGGCGTGCCCGGTGTACTGCACGGGGCCCGCACATACGTCATGCAGGACCAATGGGGTCAGACGGTGCCGTCGTACTCCATCAGTGCCGGTCTGGACTATCCCGGCGTGGGACCCGAACACGCATGGCTGCACGACACCGGGCGAGCAATCTATGAACCCGTCAATGACGACGAGGCCATGGAGGCGTTCGCGGCCCTGTGTCGCACCGAGGGCATCATTCCGGCGATCGAGACCGCGCATGCTCTGGCCGGTGCCATAAGACTGGGACGAGAGCTCGGCCCGGAGGCTGTCATCGTCATCAATCTTTCGGGACGCGGAGACAAGGATGTTGCTACGGCCGCTGCGTGGTTTGGTATCGACCTGGGGCCTGCATGAGTCGCACTCTTACCGAGGCGTTCGCTCAGGCGCGCTCAGAGAATCGCGCGGCACTGATCGGATATTTGCCGGCAGGCTTTCCCAGCCGCGACCAGGCCATTGAGCTCATCGCTGCCATGGTCGACGGTGGAGTCGACATTGTCGAAGTGGGATTGCCCTACAGCGATCCTTTGATGGACGGGCCGGACATTCAGGCGGCTGTCGAGATCGCTTTGCAAGGCGGTACAACCACCGATGTAGTGCTGGATACCGTGGCCGAGGTCGCGAAGACGGGCGCAGCCACCGTGGTGATGTCGTACTGGAATCCGATCGAGCGCTATGGCGTCGAACGATTCGCGACCGAAATGCAGAAGGCAGGGGGCGTTGGCGTCATCACGCCAGATCTCACGCCTGAGGAGGCCGGGGCCTGGCATGCGGCGACTGATGCGCATGGGCTCGATCGAGTTTTCCTGGTGGCGCCGTCGTCCACTGATGCCCGCATGCACAAGGTCGTCGCGGGAACGTCCGGATTTCTCTACGCGGCGTCGCTCATGGGTGTCACCGGTGCGCGCTCGCAGGTCAGTGACGCGGCCCCCGAGTTGGTTCGCCGCGCTCGTGCTCTCACTGACCTTCCGATTGCCGTCGGCTTGGGTGTGTCCACCGGAGAACAGGCGCGGGGTGTTGCGGCGTACGCGGATGGCGTCATCGTCGGCTCGGCGTTCGTGCGCCGGATTCTTCAGTCGGCCAACCACGCAGACGCATGTGATTCCGTCCGAGAACTGGCGCAAGAACTTGCCGCTGGAGTCCGCGGATGACACGACTGTGGGGAAATCCATGGATCGGACTGGCATTGCGAGTGGTGCTTGCCGCGGTGCTGCTGTACGCGGGCACAGTCAAGTTGATGGAGCCGAATGGCGCTCGCGAGGCGATCATCGCCTACCGCATTTTCAGCGGCACCTCAACGGCGACGGTTCTGGGATGGGCCCTTCCCATTGGCGAGGTGCTCATCGGACTGTTCCTGCTCATCGGGCTGTTCGTGCGATGGGTCGGCCTTGCGTCGGCACTTCTTATGGCGGCGTTCATTGCAGGAATTGCCAGCGTCTGGGCACGCGGCTACAGCATCGACTGTGGCTGCTTCGGGGGTGGTGGCGACATCTCCGGTGACGGGGTCACCTGGCGGTACACCTCAGAAATTCTTCGCGACCTCCTGTTTACCGGTATGGGGGTATGGCTGGTGGCGTGGCCGGGAACCCGGTTGGCCCTAGATCCGTCGCACAGGCGCAGCGCGTACGGTGTACCCCACGAACACGACTCGGGAGCAGACCAATGAACAACTCAGGCAACAGCCGTCGGGATCGGGCCGCGGCCGCCAATGCGGCAGTCATGTCGGCTGAGCGCCGCCGTGAGCAGCTGATCCGCATCATCGGTGCAGTTGTCGTGATCGTGGTGGTCGTCGGGATCATCGTCGTAGCTGTCGTCGTGAAGAAGGGCAGCTCGTCGGCAGATGGGGCTGGTGCGACCGCCACGGCGTCCGTGAACCCCGGCGCACCGCTGCCCAAGGGCGCCCTGCCTGCGGGCGACCCCTACGCCTATGGAATTCCCTACGGCACAGGTACATCAGCAGTGCCTACGCTCGAGGTCTGGGAAGACTTCCAATGCCCGTCATGCGACATGGTGGAAAAGGCCAACGGCACCGGCATCACCTCGCTCGCCGAGAGCGGCAAGATCAGGCTTATCTGGCGTCCGACGACATTCCTGGACCGCAATCTGCAGAACGACGCATCATCGCGCGCGACCGCGGCGTGGGGTTGCGCCATCGATGCAGGTAAGACCAAGGAGTACCACTCCACCGTGTTCGCCAATCAGCCCAAAGAGGGTGTGGGCTATTCCGACGAGGCGTTGATCCAGTTCGCCCAGGACTCCGGAATCTCGGGCGGGGATTTGGACACCTTCAAGAAGTGCTACGCCGATCGCACCTATCTGTCGTGGTCAGCCAATAGCGCTCAGGTCTTCTATGACGCGAATATCCCGGGCACACCCTTGGCCAAGCTCAATGGAACCGAGGTCGTCGCCAAGGACCTCATCGATCAGGCCACGCTGACCAAGCTCGTGGCAGACGCGACGGCGGCCATGGCGGCCGGTGCGTCCCCATCTCCGTCTGCCTCCTGATTCCGGCTTCGCCTTCTCTG
>Ga0114959_10001270_pt1 | contig 22351 bp, 14 predicted proteins | sample C_130625_EF_Meta_FD_87317 | JGI IMG/M metagenome (GOLD analysis project Ga0114959, IMG submission 87317) | Freshwater microbial communities from Lake Croche, Canada to study carbon cycling - C_130625_EF_MetaG | ecosystem: Environmental > Aquatic > Freshwater > Lake | place: Lake Croche, Canada... | reverse complement strand
TTTCGGGCGTATAAATCTTGATAGATAATGGACTGAATATTTCTATTTTTATCGTCAAAATATCCAACACTCGGAAACCAAAAATCGCCAAAATTATCAATTTTATGAAGTCCACCCGTCATTAATCCTTTGGCGTTGGTGGTGGAGTAAGCCGTTGAATTATAAGGGTTTGGCTTAAAGTCATAGTCTGTTATTTGTCCTGAATATTGATTATTGGTTCGCCAATTATAATCATCAAAATAATTTACATTTTTCAAACTAGCCTCCGTTACGTAAGCCCTCAAAATATTGGGAAAACTGTTATTATCATAGCCCAAAGTCCCAACGGAACTTCTTTGTTCAAATTGATTATTGACGGTAAAATTATCAAAAATCTCTTGCAGATACGCCCGTGTGTAACCCGCTGGCAATGGCATTTGCCCCGTTTTTACCGTTCTGCCTTGGCCGTCCGTCTGGGCAAAATTCCAGGTGTTATTTTTGGCTAATTCATTATCGTCTTGGCTCAAAACGGGTTGATTTAATCGGTTAAATATCGTTCTCGACCATCCAATGCCTGGTTTGTGCGATTCAAAAACCCGTCCCCGTCCGTCGTAGTGATAGGCATACACGTTTTCGTTAAATGCTGACCATGATTCTACATTCAAGCCTGTTGAAGTCCCTAAGGCAATCACGGCTTTGGGTGGAAAAATAAATCGTAGTCTGCCTGCGGGGTCAAAACAGAAAAGCGTAGATAAATAATTTGTGGCATCCACTTGCACGTCTCGCTGGACAACGTTTCCTGATTTGTCTTTGTATTCGATTACTTGGCTTCCACCTTCATCGGTGCTGATGGTTTTTGATAATTGATAGCCCGAATACGTCCCAATTGCCATGTAATCATCATCATTATTGACAAAAAGCCTTTTGGTGCCCGTTGCCGTTTGGTATTCCAGCTTGACGTATTTGCTATTATCTTGCCAAACTTTCCCTACGCCATAAGATTTGAAAACCCTACTCATGGGTGAATTTTCATACTCCAAAACCTCCGAATAAGGCTTTTGGTCCTGATAAAAGACTCTGGCAATGGATTTTACCGTAGCAGTATCTAACAATGCCCCTGTACTTTCTGTACTTTCTACGGGTAGCCAAGTTCTGAAAGGGCGGTTGAATTTATCATATTCCACCACACCCGAAATCATATCTTTTTCATTGGGCGAAGCGCTGTATCCCACATTTTCAACCACCCGACCCGTTCCGTCTAAGTAAACTACGGATATAGCACAATCGGTATGCGTAAGGGTCAGGGCTGTTGTGGTGGCAATTCTAGGTATTCGGGTAATGATACGATTGTAACCCGTATTCGTTACCAAAAGTGGGTCACGGTCGGCTTGTCCACGATACACGTATTGGATATGTTTTAATACCTTTCCGTCTTTATCGGTTTGTTGTTTTAGCTTACCATCGGGATAATATTCGTTGTTTACGGATAGTCCGTTTACACCCGTTTGCTTACTTGCGCCGTAGAGAACTTTGGCGTATTCAATCGTGGTAGTTTGCTCCGTCGCTAATCCCACATCACTGATTTGACTAATGGCTAAGGTCGGATAGTTGGCATCGTAAATAATTTTTGAAGTCGTCCCGAAACGAACACTGCTCTGCACCGGAAGCCCAATAGCAGTATAAGCAGTGGCGGTAGATTTTAAGTCATAATCGGTGCTACGGGTGAAAACAGTTGTGTTAGGATCATAATTGGCTTCCGTCATGCTGAGCCTTGGCACATTCTCCATGACGAAATTTGATTTGGGCATTCCTGCTTTTACACCTACAGAATCTGCCTTGTAAAAAGTTTGGTAGCTGGCTCCTGTGATGAATTCATTGTTACTGTTAATGGCTTGCTTCACGCTGGAAATGCTTTCAATCACAGCGGATTTGATGCCTTTTTGTTGCAATGCTTGAATGCCTTGGGCTTCAATATTAAGGGTTGAAATAATGCCAAATTGAAAATCCAGCGGATATTTCATCGTATTGGTTAGGGTACTTCCATACGAATCTTTGGTAGTAGTTTTGATTACCTGATTATGTCTCGCTTGAAGCGGATATTCATAATTGGTGACATTAACCACAGGATTTGTGCCATCCTGGCTATATGTTTTGGTCGTATCAGAAGTAATTCGGTAGGTATTGTAGAACTCAGCGTAGCTTTGCTCAAAATTATAATTCTTGTCCACCATGCGGAAAGCGTGGTAATTTTGTTGAAAATTATTGGGCGCAGAAACTTGTAACTGCTGTTCCGAGTAAACACTACTTTTAAGGGAAAGTAACTGATTATTTCTGCCATAGCTTGCCACTCTTGAAGGCACACCTACGGTATTTTCGTGATACGGATTCCATTTCCAGGGACGAATGTAGGTGTATTCATCGCATACGGTTTTGGGCTTAGGGAAATCAGGAACTTCATAACAATAAAAAACCGTTTCCTTTAAATTAATTTCAGTGAGGGGTTGTAAAAACTCAGAAACCGTATAACCTAAGCTGTCGGTTTCATCGCCCGTTAAAATGGTTTCTTTCACCCGAGAATATCCCACCGCTGGGCGACCACTTTCCGATAGTAATTGTTGATATAAACCCGAATACCAATATTGATTGGGAGCACCTGCATAATTAACTTTATCGTCAAAATGATAGACAGGTTTTAGACATAAGAATCCCGATGATTGTCCATTTTCTAATTGATAATTATAACGTTTGACTGTTTTAAGATTAGAAATGGAATCCAGGTACGTGATTTTCTTGATGCGGCTACCGCCAATGAGGGCGTTATAATTTTGAGCATCGTTATTTTCATACTCAAAAAAGACATTTCCCCCCGTGGAATGAGTAATAGTGGTTAATGTTCCGTATTGTGACCAACCATTACTGGCACTACGATTGCCGAATTGATTGTTGACACAACTACGAAATGCGTCTTGCCCAATTAAGGTATTGGCTCCAATTGCCCCGTTTAAATAGCCCCAATGGTCAATCCCTTGGGTGAAACGACTCGGTAGTCCGTACCCGTCGTCATAGTATTTAAATGTGTATTTATTCCCGTCAGGCTCTTCGATGGAACGGAGTTTAAATCGCTTTTGGTGGGTGTAACCCACGATGTCATAAGAATAACCCGAAAAAGTGGTAAACACATTACTTTGGTCTGTTCCCGTATTGTAATCGTACTGAAATTTCCATTCAAAAACTTTGGTAGGGTCGTCTTTCGCATATACTGATATTTTATGCAAGGCTCTGCCCGTTGGCGTGGCAAAATTATTAAAGCTGGCTAAGTCTTCACGAGCAGGATAGGTATTATTGAGATACCAATAATTATAAGTCGTGTTTTGTGTCCAACCGCCTTTATTTATTTCCACTACGTGTGTATTATTACTAATCTTAAAAAGTGTTGAAGAATTCACGTACACCCGATTTATCTTTTTATCAATCCCGTTGAAGGTACAGTTAACGGTTTCCGCCTGTTGCTCCGCTACTCGGAAAAAAGAATACTGCGTGGAATGGTATTCAAAGATGGTTTCGTGACCAAATGGCATTTGTATTTTGGTAAGATAAAACGCCGATGTGACCGCTTCATTTACCGAGTACAGATCCAATTCATCTTCGGTGATGATTTTTGAAGTGCTTGCTTCTAATTCAAAACTGTTTTCGGTTTCTGCACCATCAAAAAAGTATTTTGTCCCATCAGGCATCGTAACAATCCAATTGGTAAAATGCCCTGCGGTTAGAGGGGTACTTCCCGAAGCCAAATAAGGTGTCCACGTTACCTGAACATCAATATCCGCTTCGGGATAAAAATGAGCTTTTTTATTGCTATCAAAGCTAAATTTATAACTCGTTCCATTGATATTTAAAAAGAATAAATCGGGTTGAGGGTCATTTTCATCGTCATTATCCGCACGAAGCCCATGTTGGTAAAAACCTTTGTGAGTGGTTGCGTAATAGAAATTTATATCCTCATAAATTACTTTTCCTTCATCTGGAATCCCCCTGACGATTCTTGAGATTTGGGGCGTTAGGGAATTGGCTGTCCAATTCATACCCGTCCATGAAGAAACATCATGACCTTTCATGCCGGAGGCATTATAAGAAAGACTAATGGGAACGGATGCTCCTCCCGCTTCGGTGAGCGTGTAAATGGGTAATCCAATGATGGGTGTACCCGTGTATAAATTAACGGGAATGTCTTGAAGACGATTATTAAAAATTCCATCTTGCGAACTTGTGGGTATTTTTCCAGTAGGAATCCCACTGGTAAAGGCATAATTACGTGTATCACGAATGGGAATTTTCGGCTCTTCCTTTTTGGGCGCTTCTTTAATCTGAGTGGGTTTGTCCAAAGGTTGCGCCTTGGGATTTTGGGTATTGGATGCTTGTGCCATGGCTACAACCTTCACCAATAGTACACATAAAAGTGTACCGATAACTCGTAGAAATTTTAACATTATTAAATATTTTACAAATTAATAATTCAATAGGGTCGGTATGTTAGTTTAAGAGAAAAAGCGTGTCCTTACTCGTTTCGTATCTGAGGGGAGCGAAGTCCTATTACAAAAAAGCAAAGCAAAGCCCACGCATCCCGTGAGCGTTAGGCTTCAACTTCCCTAGGTAAGTAAATTTTTGCCCTTCCAGATAAAGAGACTTTAAGTCGGGCAGCGAACCGCTAAACGCAAATAATAGGTTTGATTTATTTTTGGTTAAATCATCATGTAATGTTAAGGAAGAATTTTTGATTTGGCATAAGCACTCATCAAATAAATTTATTTTTTTTCACGTAAAAACAAAAATACCCCAATCTTTCGACTGGGGCATTTTTATAGCTGAAAAACGTTTTGTATTCATCTACAAAGTACGTTTCAATTCTTTCATTTCGTAACATTCTACTACATCGCCAATTTCGATATCATTGAAATTCTTGATTGATAGACCGCATTCGTAGCCAAATTTAACACTTGCTACATCGTCTTTGAAACGTTTCAAGGCAGAAATTTCTCCTTCGTGAACCACCACGAAATCACGAATGATACGTATTTTATCCGAACGTTTCACCGTTCCATCTAATACATACGAACCGGCCACCGTGCCAACTTTCGTAATTTTATATACTTCACGAACTTCAATATTTGCCGTAACAACTTCCTCGAATTTAGGGGCTAGTAAGCCTTCCATCGCATCACGAACATCATCAATTGCTTGGTAGATAATTGAATAAGTTCGAATTTCGATTTGCTCATTTTCTGCCAAACGACGGGCGTTTGTGCTTGGACGAACTTGGAATGCCACGATCACCGCATCGGAAGCCGAAGCCAACAATACATCTGATTCCGAAACTTGTCCAACGCCTTTGTGGATAATTCTTACTTGTACTTCTTCGGTAGATAGTTTCAATAATGAATCCGATAGGGCTTCTACTGAACCATCTACGTCTCCTTTCACGATTACGTTCAATTCTTTGAAAGTACCGATTGCTTTACGACGACCAATTTCTTCCAAGGTAATGTGCTTACGAGTCCGTAAAGATTGTTCACGGATAATTTGTTCACGTTTGTTGGCAATTTCACGGGCATCACGCTCATTTTCCATTACGCTCAATTTATCACCCGCTGCTGGTGCTCCACCTAAACCTAATACTTGTACTGGAATGGATGGTCCTGCTTCTTTTAGTTTATTGCCACGATAGTCGAACATGGCTTTGACACGGCCGTAGTGAGCTCCTGCGAGCATCATATCGCCAACTTTCAACGTTCCAGCTTGAACCAATATATTGGCAACGTAACCACGACCTTTATCCAATGAAGCTTCAACAACCGTACCGATTGCCCGTTTATTGGCATTGGCTTTCAAGTCTAACATTTCAGCTTCGAGTAATACTTTTTCTAACAATTCATTAACCCCCGCACCTGATTTAGAAGAAATCTCCTGCGTTTGATATTTGCCACCCCATTCTTCAACAAGAATGTTTTTGATAGATAATTGTTCACGAATTTTCTCCGTATTTGCTCCTGGCTTATCAACTTTCGAGAAGGCAAACACGATGGGCACGCCCGCAACCATAGCGTGGTTGATGGCTTCTTCGGTTTGTGGCATCACCGCATCATCAGCGGCAATTACGATAATGGCAACATCGGTTACTTTCGCTCCCCTTGCACGCATGGCTGTAAAGGCTTCGTGACCGGGCGTATCCAAGAATGTTACTCTTCTTCCGTCATCTTGTTTCACAGAATATGCACCAATATGTTGGGTAATACCTCCTGCTTCACCTGCGGCAACTTTGGCACGACGGATATAATCAAGCAATGATGTCTTACCATGATCTACGTGGCCCATAATCGTTACAATCGGAGCCCTTGGTAGTAAATCTTCTGGTGAATCTGGTTCTTCGGGAACGGATGAATCAATCTCTTCTTCAGCGGATACGAATTGCACTTCAAACCCGAATTCTTCCGTAATTAAAGCAATTACATCGGCTTCAAGTCGTTGATTTATCGAAATAAACATACCCAAGCTCATACAAGCCGAGATAACCTCATTAATTGAAACATCCATCATAGAAGCTAATTCCGACGCTGAGATGTATTCCGTTACCTTTAATACTTTTGCTTCCTCATCTTCCGCTAATTGACGTTGTTCATTTCTATCCGCACGGAATTTACGTTTTTCACGACGTTCTTTTGCTCCAAAATTGGACTTGTTTGACTGTCCTTGCAGACGAGCCATCGTTGCCTTAATTTGATCTTGAATTTGTTTCTCAGTTACTTCGCCTTTTGGAATTGGTTTAATTCCAAGGTTTGTATTGGGATTGGCACCACCTTTATTGCCTTTATAATTAGGGCTATGACCAGTTCTGTGGTTATTGCTATTACCGCCTCCAGTTTGGTTTTGCGTAGTACTTCTCGTTCCTGTTCCAGGAGTAACTGGTGGTTTTGGCGCATTTGGATCAACGGGTGCACCATCCTTTTTGGGACGTGGAACCCCTCTTTCGTTACGGATTTCAGTTTCCGTAACTTTTGCACCACCGGGCTTATCAATGCGTTTGCGTTTCTTTTTGTTATTATTGTTATTGCGATTATTTCCTCCACGTGGTGTCTCAACGGGCAATTCAATTTTACCCAAAACTTTCAATCCACGTAATTGCTCACCTTTGGCTTCAATTAACTCAACCGATGAGGTATCATCTGGAATGGCGTCATTACGACCCAATTTCTGAACTTTGTTATCAACTGGTTGAATTGATTTCTGATTATTCTGGATAGTACCAACGCCAATCGGGGTGCCAATAGCTTGGCGACTTGGAAGTATTTGGTTTATTCCGCCCTGTGGTCTTATCGGTTGATTATCTCTATTTTGTGCTCTAGGGTTATTATTTCCTTGACCTCCGCCACCTTGCTGTCTATTCTGGTTATTATTTCCTTGACCTCCACCTTGCTGTCTGTTTGAGTTGTTATTATTACCTTGGCCTCCGCCTTGTGGCCTACTTTGGTTTTGGTAGGAATTTCCTTGACCTCCACCTTGTGGTTTTGGTTGATTTTGATTGTTGTTTGGCTGCTGAACTTTAGCAGCTAAAACCACCGGCTTCGTAGAATCAACCACCTCAGGTTTTGGCACTTCTATTTTCACTGGCTCAACGATTTTAGGTGCTTCTGCCACAACTGGTTTCATCTCCTCTGCTTTCCCATGTTCAATTGCTTTGGGGATTTCTACTTTTGGCGCTTTTATTACTTCTGGCGCTGGTTTTGCCTCCTCGATTTTTATGGGATCTACCGCTTTTGGTGTTGGTATCTCGATCGGTTTCACCTCTTCGACTTTCTCAGACTCTACGGCTTTTGGTACCGCTACCGGTGTTACTTGGGCAGGTGTTATGGACTTCGCCGGGGTAACAGTTGCTTGGGAATCCGAATCTATTTTATTTTTTACCTTTAAGGGAACATCTGCCTCTACTTTATTATTTTCAAGTTGCGATACCTTTTCTGTTTTAGGAGTATCCGCAACAAGTGTTACAGGCTCATTTTTTGGTGAATTGCGTGAATACAGAGGCATATAGTCTTCGTCCTGTCTTTTTATGGGCACAAAAACCTCTTCTTCCGATGCCTTTTGGGTGGCCGGATTGGATTCATTTAGAAGACCGCTTGCTCCAAACGCTTTGGCAACGATTTTCAGTTGTTCAAAATTTAATTTAGCGTTGGGATTATTCTCGACCTTATGGCCCTGAACAGAAAGCTTTTGCACAATGGTTGAGGTACCCACGCCAATTTGCTTTGCCACCAGGCTCAAACGCATCATTTTATCTTCTGTCATGCTTATTAATTGATACTTTTCTATAATGTTAATTGTTGTAACTGTGTATTAGAGTGACTGAGCCGAAGGAATTGGGTGGGAAAACTAAATGGTCGATACACTCAGTCACTCTATCACACAATTACTTTTTAAACTTATTCAAACTCGGAACGAAGGATTGTTAAAATGTCGTTCACTGTTTCTTCTTCAAGCTCAGTACGGCGAATCAACTCTTCGCTGTCCAATGCCAGAACTTGCTTGGCAGTATCTAAACCGATTTTGTGTAATTCAAGAATTACCCAATCTTCGATTTCATCCGAGAATTCCGTTAAGTCTACATCTTCGTCATCTACCTCTGATTCTTTGATATCACGGTAAACATCTAATTCATAACCTACTAACTTCCCTGCTAATTTAATATTCTGTCCACCTTTACCAATTGCCAACGAAACTTGGTCTGGTTGTAAATACACGGCTATGCGTTTTTTCTCTTTGTCAATCTTCATGGAACTCACTTTAGCGGGACTTAAAGCACGACCTACCAAGAGTTCAAGATTTTCTGTGTAATTAATCACATCAATATTCTCATTTTGTAACTCACGCACAATTCCGTGAATACGAGAACCCTTCATTCCAACACATGCACCCACCGGATCAATTCGGTCATCATAAGATTCTACCGCTACTTTTGCACGCTCACCTGGCTCACGGACAATTTTACGAATCATGATTTGGCCATCATATATTTCTGGAATTTCTTGCTCAAATAATCGTTCTAAAAACACGGGAGAAGTTCTTGAGAGAATGATCTTTGGTGTTCCGTTGTTCATATCTACTTTGTGAATAACCGCTTTGACAGCTTCTCCTTTTTTGAAACGGTCTTTTTGAATCATTTCTGATTTTGGGAGCGTCAATTCATTACCTTCTTGATCCGTGATGATAAATTCTTTACCAATAATCTGATATACATCGCCCGAAACCATTTCACCAACTAAATCCTTATATTTCTCAAAAAGGCCTTCTTTTTCTAAATCTTTGACCTTTTGGATTAGTGTTTGGCGAGCCGTCTGAACGATTCTACGGCCAAAGTCTTCTAACTTAACTAATTCTGCTACTTCTTCCCCAATTTCAAAATCTGGTTCAATTTTCTTGGCTTCTTCTAAAGGAATTTTGTCGTAGTCCCATATATCTTCAGAATTATCATCAACGATTTCACGAGTACGCCACATTTCTAAATCACCACTATCAGGATTGATAATAACATCAAAATTTTCATCCGTTCCGTATCTCTTACGAATCATTGTACGGAAAACTTCATCCAGCACTTTTATCATCGTTGGGCGATCAATGTTTTTTTCTTTTGCAAAGTCGGCAAACGACGAAATTAATTCTGCACTATTCATCTTTTCATAATTTTAAATGAATGTTGGCTGTTAATGGTAATTAGTTATTGCTTACTGGTTATTGGTTGATTATTACTGGACTTCAGTTTAAATTACTGATTTCCAAATTCCCCAATCCCTAATTTCCTAAACCCTAATCCCTAACCCCTAATCCACTATTTAAACGATATTTGTACTTTGGCTTGTTGAATATTCCCAAATTGAATGTTTACACTTTCAAAGGGTTCAATTTTCTTGCCTTTTGATTTCTTTGGATGTTCTTTGAAAACGATTTCTTCGTCAGTTACGTTCTCTAATGTGCCAATTTTCTCTCCGCCCTCTATTAATTGTAATTTCAAATCTCGGCCAATGTTTTTCGAGTATTGACGTTTCAAAAGAAGTGGTTGATCAATGCCCGGCGAGGAAACTTCCAGATTGTAAGCGTCTTTTATCAATTCGTTGGTTTCAATAAAATGGGCTAATCTTCGGCTAATGGAAGCACATTCTTCAATTTTAATACCTTCGTTGGTATCTAAAAGTATGGTAATGGTTTGTCGAATTTTGCCTTCTCCCACTTTCACTTCGACAATAAAAATTCTATCGTCCTCCAGATAAGGTTGTAGCAATTCGGTAATTTGTTCTTTGGTCATTCAATTTTCGTAGCACAGACTTCAGTCTGTCTGTTAGTCCGCTTTACAGACTAAAATCTGTGCTACGGAACTCAAATTTTGAAAACAAAAAAGAGGGATTTACGAGCCCTCTTCCTTTAAATTCACTGCAAAATTAATGAATTTCTTATCAAAAAGCAAGTATTTTGAGACTGGAATCAAGATAATAAATTGATTTTCATGAATTTGGGTTAATAAATTCATATTTATTAAATCAATCTCCTCAAATTTATGGTGGTAAAAAATAAATTTTCCCCTCTTTTCAAAATCAAATCAATTTTTTTTCCTTCTCCTTTTTGAAATAATTTATAAATTTCGCTGATGGTAATATCCCTCGAAGATTTGTTGTTGATAAACATCAAACGGTCGCCCTGAAGAAGTCCTGCCTCTTCAGCAGGTGAGTGTTCTGATACTTTATCAATGGTATATTCGTGATAATTTTCTCCTTTTGCCATTAATTCAATGCCCGACATGTTGTGTTCAAAGGGTTCTTTCATGCGGCGATTGATGGGTTTCAAAACGATGTATTGGTCACGATAATTGAAGGTTACTTTAAACCTCCTTAAAAACTCACAGCCAATATTCCCTTGACGTTCAATCAATTCCGTATCTTTAATACGGTATGAAGCGCTGTCTGGAAAGGAGGCAACTAAATTTTTCATTTCAAATTTCCCTAATTTTAAACTAGATATCCTTCCCAAACTTCCATTGATGATGCCACTCAAACCACGTCCTAATTGTGCTTTTACAAGTTTTTCGGGCATTGGAATGCCATTGTAGCGGTTGGCATCTATGGAAATGGCGTGACCCGCCCCTGTATCCAAAACTACTTTCAGCGGTAAATTTTGTTTACCGCTAACTAATTCAACCGTACTCAAATAGGGTTTGTTTTCCTCGATGGTGATTGGAAAGCGTTGCCCTTTTTGAGGCTTGTATTTATAATGTTCAGGGTTTTCAAGTGTGATTTCATTGGTTCCGAAATCTATTGTAACGGCAAAGCGATTAAAGATTTCATAGCCAATAATTCCATGGATTGGACTTCCAACAAACTCGCTCAACTTAAGTACATCTTCCTTCAAAACAACTAAATTCTGACGATAACCAATCATATCACCCATGCTAATGGTGTTATCCAACACAATACCGGCTTCAATTTCCGTTCCTTCTCCAGCGCCAGAAATTTTAACATTTCGAGCAAATTTCATGATCTGTTTTTTGGCAATTTGTGGGTCTGTAATCAAAATTGAACTAACGCCAGTATCTAAGATGAAACGTAAAGTATCTGAGTTATTGACTTTTAGGGGTACTATTACTAAATTTGCTTGAAATTCGAACGGTATTCTTGACGCCTTACGCCTTTTAGTAAGCTGAAATCCAAATTTTTCATCAAAAACAGGCTTTAGTTTAACCCTTTTATGCGTCGTAATGGTCTCTATATCGAGGTTTGGGAATAGATGCCAATTGGACGTTTTTCCTGCTTGACCATAATTAAAGTTTGGAATTGCCAACAGCAGGATTATGTTTAACCATGATCGTTTCATCTGTTTTGGAGAAAAGTTTTTGAAGTATGATTAAAATGTCAACGAATTGGCAAAACATATTTTTTTAGAAAGAAATATTCTATTATCTTAACCCGAAGATAATAGAATATTATAAATATTCAAATATATTATAGTAACTTTTAAATATTAAACGGATCTTTGCATAAATCTTAACCCCAAAAAATCATGTCCACCTTTCTCCGTAAAATAAGCATTATGTTGACATTAGCCCTCTTAGTTGGCTCGTGTGTCAGCCGAAAACAATACGCTGATTTAGTCAAAGATAAAGACCGTATCGATGTAAATGTTGAGCGTTCACACAAAGAAATTAGAGAATTGAAAGAGGTAAAACTCACCTTAGAAGACCAAATTAAGGCTAAAAATGTGGAGATTACAAAATTAGAGCAGCAGGTTAATATTTTCAAACGCCAAAATGAAGAAATCGGGTCTAAGTTTAATTTGTTAGATGAGCAAATGAAAAAAATGACGGTTGATTTGGAAGCGAAAAAATCTGAAAGTGCTTCGCTTATTGCCAGTTATGAACAAAAAATTACTGAACTTCAAATTGCCAATGCTTCTTTGCTCTCACGTTCAGCGAATCGGAACAAATCGTTAGCTCTTCGAAGAGCAAAAACCAAAAAGGCGAAAGCTGCGCTTCCAGCAGTCTTGAGGAAATAGCCATCATATACAGGTCACTGATCATTAAAAGAGGTAACTATTGCTTATCTTTTTTTGTGTTCTGTAAAAGCGTGAGAATCAAAAAACGAAGTCGCAAAATTCGAGTAAATCTTAACGATCAGTGAATGGTTGATTCAACATCCATTTGTGGATAACTGATAACTTGCCTAAAATTTGGGAATTAGAGATTGCCAGCCTTAATTTTACGAAAACTAATCAAGGATAAAATGAGAAAGAAAATTGTTGCAGGAAACTGGAAAATGAATAAGTCGATGGAAGAAGCGCTGATTTTGGCGTCGGAAGTTGTTCACATGGTGAAAGATGAAGTTAATGCGGATGTTCAGGTAATTCTCGCCCCTCCAGCCCTCTATTTAACTACGCTACAAAAACATACAGCACCCCATGCCAATATGGGAATTGCTGCTCAAAACTGTTCAAGTAAAGCTTCTGGTGCCTATACAGGTGAAATTTCAGCTTCGATGTTGAAGTCAATCGGAGTTACCCACGTGCTGGTTGGCCACTCGGAACGCCGTCAGTATTTTAATGAAACAAACGAACAATTAGCAGAGAAAGTAAACATTGTTTTAGAAAATGGCATGACGCCCATTTTCTGTTGCGGGGAGTCTTTGGAACAACGTCAGGCCGAAGGTTTTTTTGAATTTGTTGCGTCACAATTAACGGATAGCCTTTTTCACCTTACGGTGGAAGAGTTTGGTAAAATTGTGCTTGCCTACGAACCTATCTGGGCAATTGGCACGGGTTTAACGGCATCGTCCAGCCAGGCCCAAGAAATGCACGCTTTTTTGAGAGGCCATATAGCTTCAAAATACGGTCAAAATCTTGCCGACGAAATTTCTATTTTATACGGTGGTAGTTGCAACGAAAAGAATGCGGAGGAAATATTCTCTCAAACAGATGTGGACGGAGGGTTGATTGGTGGAGCCTCTTTGAAATCTCGTGAATTCATAAATATTGCAAAGTCTTTTTAAATAACGATTAGATTTTGGATCATAGCGCTTAGACTTTAGAGAATAGAAATAATAGAAGTTAAGCGCTTGGACAAATTTACTCATGGCATGACTCAACTCATGAAGTACTATTCAACTTAAGAAAGTTATCATCAGTCATGCCATGAATATTCTGCTAATTAATGCTATCTCGGCACCTAGTTTTCAGAGAATAGAGCATCGAAGTCTTACTCTCTATCCTCTAATAAAATCTAGTCTCTGTCACCTAATTTCATACCTTCCTAAAATTGGATAATGGTCTGATAGTTTTACATTGTTAAATGTCTTAAAATCTAGCACTTTAATAGACTCTGAACAGAATTGGTTATCGATTCTTACAAATCTTGGACTTCTATTTAAAGTGAATCCAAAACCATTTCCTGCTTCTTCAAAAGCATTTTTCAATCTATCTCTAACGCTTCCGTAGGCATTTCCGTAAGGCGTTTCATTAAAATCACCACAAAGAATTACGGGGTAAGGACTATCATTGATGAGTCTTTTGATGGGCTCAATTTCGTCGGAATGTTGTTCAAAACCTTTTTTAAGAGATGAAATAATGTCTTTTCCCTCCTTTTTGGCCTCGTCATAGTCTTCCCCCCTCATCTCAGTAACAACTTTATTTACCCTAATTCCCATCGATTGCAACTGAATATTAATAACCCTAATGGTATCTTTTTTTCGGGCAATATCTGCCATCAAATAACCATTGGCATCACTCCGTCCGAAGGTCTTTCCATCACGATTAATGATAGGATAAGCCGAAAAAATAATCAAACCCATCATGCCAGGATTCCATTTTTCTTTGTTGCTAACGAAATAGGGATTTTCTTTTAGCATTGGAATTAAACTTTGGAAATTTTCATTGTCATCTATGTTGTAGAATTCTTGAAAGCATTTTATATCTGCTTCATAATCAATGCAATAGGACATTAATTTCTTGGTTTTCTCTTTATTATTATTGTCCCCGTAAAAACCATAAACATTATAACTAAAAACCGACAAAGAATTTGCTGCTCGTTTCGGATCTTTGAAGGCAACAGTTCGTTGCATAAATGGGTAGCCAAGTGCCAAAATTAAGATGGGCAGAATGGCTCTTACAGGGCGAATAAATAGCCACGTGAAGGCAATCATGAAGCATCCCAACATGGCAAAAGGGAGACTCATCATCACAAATCCTGCCGACCAGTGGTCAAGCACGAGTGTGTAAGAAAACAAGTACGTTACTAAGGTGTAAATACACAAAGGCAAACTTGTAAGCCAAAGCAAGGACGTAGCAATTTTTTTGAACATAAATAATCGTAATGATTAGTTTCGGCAAATGTAATGATTTTCTTGATTTTATTTCACTAATAAATTGTATGGTTAATAATTAATCCCTAATTTTGCATTCCAATTCAGGAGAATCTGGATAATGAGTCTATTTTATCGTTTCTAAAGTGATTTTAAATAAAAATAAAGAGTAATCATGGCTAAGGTTTGTCAATTAACAGGAAGAAAAACACAAGTAGGAAATAATGTATCACACGCTAACAATAAGACCAAGCGTAAATTTTTCCCTAATCTTCATACAAAGAAATTCTTCTTAGAATCGGAAGGCGTTTGGGTACAGTTAAAAGTATCTGGAAAAGCGATTCGTACAATCAACAAAATTGGTTTAGAAGCCTCCCTAGTTGCTGCGGCTCGCAGGGGAACTTTGACACTATAATTCTGAGCATATAAAATATCAAGAACCTTCTCAACATTTGTGGGAAGGTTTTTTTGTATATATTCAATTTTAAATAAATGGAAATAATTACCCTTGACACGGATAAACTCGTAAACTATTGAATAACAAATGATTATCATAAGTCGTGCCACGGATTTATTATAAACTTATTTATTGAAAATACTCATTGTTAAAATTATTAATTATCAAATGCTTAATCTTCCAGTAAATATACTTGGCTTTAATTATTTTAATTGAGATTGAACATTAATAGATGAATGTTGGAGATTATCTGTAAAATTTTGAACTTACTACCTCATGCTCTCTTCCTCCGAAAAAAATCGTTATCAAAAACATTTACTACTTCCCCAGATAGGATTGGAAGGACAATTAAAATTAAAAAGTGCGAAGGTCTTGGTGGTCGGAGCTGGTGGCTTGGGATGTCCCGTCTTGTTGTATTTATCGGCGGCAGGCGTTGGGAAAATTGGGATTTTGGATGCTGATTCGGTGGATATGACAAATCTGCAAAGACAGGTACTTTATAAAGTTGAAGACATTGGAAGCTCAAAGGCAACCACAGCGGCTTCGCATCTTCTCGAAATGAATGATGCTATTGAATATGAACCAGTTGAGCAAAATCTAAAAATTGAAAATGCGGAAAATTTTATCAAAAATTATGATATAATTGTTGATTGCACCGATAATTTTACGGCTCGTTATCTTATTAATGACTATTGCGTAAAACTAGATAAACCCTTTGTTTATGGGGCAATTCATCAATTTGAGGGACAAGTTTCTGTGTTTAATTTTAAAGATAATGATGGTAATTTAGGACCTACGTATCGCTGTCTTTTTCCCGAACAACCTTCTGAGTTAGAAATTCCTAATTGCGCAACGATTGGGGTGTTAGGAATACTGCCCGGTATGTTAGGAATGTACCAAGCTAACGAAGTTATTAAGATCATTACCGGTATTGGTACGGTGTTGAGTGGGCAACTTCTGATGATAGATTTACTGGAAAATACTTTCCAAAAAATAAAAGTTAGTCGTAAAAAAAATGCCGAAGTCATAATATTTCCAGCAGGCGAAAAAAATACACAAATTATTAATAAACAAGCACTTAAAAAATCAATGTCGGTTCAAGAGTTACACCAAAGGATAGAAAAACAGGAAAATATTTTTATTTTAGATGTTAGAAATTTGGATGAATACGAAACTTGTCGGATTCAAAATTCAGTGTTGATTCCGATGAGTAATATTCCGACCAATGTAAAACATATACCAAAAGATAAAACGGTGGTGGTTTACTGCCATCATGGTTTTCGTTCGGCCAGTGTGATTGAATATTTATCTCAAAATCATGGTTTTAAGAATTTGCAAAATCTCATGGGGGGCATCAATGCATGGGCAAATGAAATAGATCAAACCATGTCGATTTATTGAAAATTAGGACGTTTTATAAATAATCAAAAGAAAAAGCATGAAAAAAATTATTCTTATTTGCTTGTGTATCGGCGCATACACAATGCTTTGGTCAAAGTCAATGGTTCTCAAAAAACCAATTTTTCAAAAACAAATTGTTGCCGATAGCTTGGATGAATATCTCGGAGAATATAAAATGAAGGAATATTTTTCAGTTTATAAAATTACCAAAGATGGAGGCTTTCTGTATGGCGAGGCTGATAGTTATGGAAACAATAAATTACTAAAACAAAAAGACTTTGACACGTATGTTTCTACTAGTTCCTACGGCTCAACAATCATCTTTACAAGGGATGCAACGAGTAGAAAAGTAACAGGAATCAAAATGATTTTACAAGGCAATGAAGTGATAGGTACTAGGTAAACATTCATAATTTAACAATCAAAATATTCCAAAGCTTGTTGTTACAAATCTTTGGAATATTTTTTTTGGTAGTATTTTCCTTAAAAACCGGCTAGATGTTACATTTTGTTTTCATACAGCGCATACATGAACGAGCACGAGATCAAAAAATAGCGCTTCGAAATTCTAGAGAATTGATTTTCATTTCAATAGGGTAATATAGGAGGGGAACAAACTTTATTCCAAATCTATCGAATTTTTGTCAAGGTGAAGAGTGGAAAATTTATTTTTGTATTGATATAGAATATTGGACTATTTTGTCAGCAAAAACTAAAATATCAAAGGCTCTCAATACAAATTTTCCTGAGAAATAAATTCTTACCGATCATATTACAAGTGTAGATTATCCCACCAAATTTCGGTAATCTTCTCGTGATTTCAGAATTATCTCATGAGCCTCTTTTGCTCCGTATACGGCATCTATGTCGACGGCTACCTTTTCTTCTCCCGGAATATTTTTATAGGTCAAAAAGTAATGAACCAAACGGTCAATAATTGCTTTTGGACAATCAGTCATATCCGTCCAACTTCCGTACATTGAATCACCTTTTAACACAGCAATAATTTTATCGTCTGCTTCCCCTTTGTCAATCATACGGATGCCACCGATTGGAATTGCTTGACAAATAATATCTCCGTGCGTAATCGTTCTTTCAGATAATACTAAAATATCCAAAGGATCACCATCACCTTTTTCAATATTTTTTCCTGATTTTTCACGGGCAAACTGTGCGGTATGTTCGCCACAATACGTCTGTGGAAGAAAACCATAAAGGGCAGGGACAATGTTGGAAAATTTCTGAGGCCGGTCAATTTTTAAATAACCCGTTTCTTTATCAATTTCGTATTTAACGGTATCGGTAGGCACAATTTCTATGAATGCGGTTACTATTTTTGGCATCTCATCCCCAATTTGAATTCCATGCCATGGGTGCGCTTTGTAAAAATTTCTTTGCATTTGTATTGGTGGATAGAAAGTGGGTAAAAGCACCTTGACAATTTCTTTTAGCTTTGCCTTTGGTTTCTTCACTTTCACTAACTTTCGCATCACTTTAAGGTTTTAGTTTATAATTATTAAATAATTCTTGAAATATTTCAATACAATATTGGTTGCACTGATTTAAAAGATAAATTTACTTAAAATTGTACAATTCACACATTATCTTTTAAAATTGAATTCTTAACTGTATTTTTATCTCAGACCGATGCGAAAGAGGAATTTCTTCTAAACCTGAACTAAATATGCCTCCGTCAAACAAATCTGTTCTTGCCCAACGTGCCCAAATATCCACATTTCGACTGCATTTGTATTGTGCCATCAAATAATGTCTAATTCCGTGCTGATAATAGGCAGGGAATGTAAAAGCGTATAGCACATCTTGTTCATAAAAATACTGTCTGTTATCATAATCATCGGTTTTGAAAAATGCTAACCGACCTGTAAATGACAGCTTATTGAGGTCTAGATTAACATCTTGCGCAATGGCAAATCCTTGCGTAAAGTCCTGACTTTCAAATTTATATGTACTATAGGAAGCTCGGGTCTGAATATGCCAAAGCTTTGAAATTTTGTAATCAAGATTAGCAATCATTACCCTCCGAGTTCTAGCCCGCACCACGGTAATTTCACGGGTTTTTTCTTTGCCTTTATCCAAATAACTTTCGGTAATTTTAGTATTTTCTTCTTTATTCTCTTCTCTAAATTGAAAAAAGAATTGAAGGGATTTACTGGGTTGGTAAGTAATTCTTCCCAAAAAATCAAAGCCAGATGTGCTTTTTTTGTCAACTAAATACCGATACCAAGGGAATTGAAAATAATCAAAATATCCCGCAACCGACCAAGTTTTGTTTAAAGCGTGTTTTACACCTAAATACAAACCTGTTTCATTAATATTTCTTGAATTTTCGGAAAACCCATTGGCATAAAAACTATGAAAATCACGGTCAAATTTTCGGAATAAAACCGATAAATCAGTGCGTTTCCCGAGACTTCCTAATAAGCCCGAAATTGCCCCAATTCCTCCACTTGAGGAGCGAGCAATTTCGCCAAAAAAATTAAGATTTTGATAATTATAACTGTAATGAAAACCCGTCAACGTATTTTCAGTACCGGAAAATTCATATAAGTTATACTCTTTCTCGGTTTTTTGAATTGGGGTGGCAAAATTCGTTTTCAAAACAGAAAGCCCTATTTGGAGGGTGTTATTCCTATTTTTATAGGAAATATCTGTCCCGTAATTTTCCTCATTCAAACGACCTTGGTCAGCCATTTCAGAAACAGTTCTGTGTAGTCCAGAAGTTTGCAATGAAGAAGCATAGACTAAATTTGTGGCTTTATCCTGCACCAAATTTGCATCCCGGTTAACACGTGAATAAAAGCCAATAATATCAAATTTTCCTAATTGATAAGTAGCGGAGGCACCTCGAAAAAAATCGCTTTCTAACGTTGAAGTGTAAGGACGAATGCCTAATTGATTTCTACGTGTGGTCAGCACCGTTTCAGCACTTTTTCCAATATAAAATCCTGCCGACGACACTAATCCTTGTCCCAATTGGAGTTGATAATCTCCCAAAGTAATATTCTTAAAATGCCCCTTATTTTGAAAATTTAGGTGAACCGATTTAAAATCAGTCAATTGGCTTTCTCCTTCGTCCTTTTCGAGGGTAAAACCCAGTGTAAAATCTTTTTGGGCGTACATTTTATAACGAGTGTATAACTTAAAAGGCGAACCTTCGTATCGAACTTTACTCCGTGAATCAGGTTCGGTAAATCCCTTTTTTGTTTCTAAAATTTGAGCGTATCGTAATAATAAATAATGTTTGGAACCATCAAAGCCATCGGTTAAAGTACCAAACGAAAGTCCGTCAGATTTTACGACAACAAAAGGAATAAGTTTATAAATTGTGCGTAAATCAAAATCTGGAATAGCTTGTAACTCATAGACTGACAACAAACTTCCGGCCTTTTGGCGATAGTTTAAAAAGGAATTTAATTGCTTTTCGGTAAGTAAATAGATTGAAGCTAATTGTTCTCGAGTAGCCTTATTAAGGTCGATAGGATTGAGGTAGTTTTGGTATAATGATTCAAATAATTCTTCATTCATTCCTCCATCCGGATTGCCAACGATGTCTTGAATAAAATTCCGAATATTGATTTCTTTATGGGGATAATCTTGAGCGTACGTAGGAAATGTACATAATGATACCAAAAGGAGTAGTTGTTTTTTCATAAAATATGCATCGTAGTTTTAAACAAAAAAAGCTCATTTTTTTAGAATGAGCTTAAATTTATGAAATATTTTTCAATTTTTGAGGGTCATTTATTGAAACTTTCGTCCCACAACCTCCAAGAAGTCATTCGCTTCTTCGGCTGCCATTATCCAATTGTATTTGGGAGCTAAAGCCTTATTCATCAAATTCTTAGCTTCCCCAAAATTCAAGCAATTATCTAAATCTTCAACGGCTTTATTATAAGAATTAATATCACCGTCGAATAATCTGCCAATGAAAACAAACTTTTGATTAAGACTCACACCATCCACTATACTTTTTATTGGGCGACTAAAAGCTAAGTCTGATAATGGGGTTGGATTGCCAACGATCTCTTTTTTCAACAAATCATTTACCGTGGGTAAATCATCGGTAAAAGTGTCATTCAATCGATCAAATCCTGATAATTTTATATGAGTAGCAGGGCCTTTTTCATCAAATCTGGCTTGGACCTGCGCAACTGTTGGCAAAGGTGCATCTTCATCATCTAATTCTTCATCCTCAGAGTCAATGTCAAAAAATGATTGGGACATATTGATCGATAAATTATCCTGAACCCCTCTGTTTACCTTTGATTTTATTAAATCCTCCTTGTTCACGGATACCGTTGCCGACAACATTTCCAAATATTTATCTGGATTTTCAAACGCTCCTTTTTCAATAATTTCATTTAACCATGCCAAAGCCGTAGTTACATACGTTTTCTCATCGCTACCCATCTTTTCGGATAAGGCCTTGGAGACTTGTCCGTTAATTTTGGTGTATTTTGTTAATTGATCCAAACGTTCCTTCGTCAACGTAAAATCTGGCGAATCACGCACAAAATCATCAAAATGCTTACTTGGGTCTAATAAAAGTACCAATGTTCTATTCACAGCACCTGACAACATCGGTTCAAAATCTTCACGTTTTACCGAAATGTATTGTGAAACAGTATTCATAAAAGTCTTCAAGGCTATTTTTACTTCTTCGCTTTCAAAATTAAAATAAGGGCTTTTAAAAGTTTCAGTATCCGCTTTCCAGCGTTCAAAAAGGTCACTTACCACAAACATGTTCACCTGAGCAACGCTGCTCAATTTCAATATCTGCTGACCATTTATTGTGGCAGTTCTATTAAAAAAATCATCACATACTCTCGTGGCGTACTGATGTCCGTAGCTTTCGATGGCTTGTAAATCTAACTTCATGATTTCTGGCAGGGGATTTTGAATTTTTAATATTTTTTAACAAGATAAAATAAACTTTATTCAAATTTACATCTATTCAAAGAGACAACGCAAAAACTAAACCAAAGATTTTTGGTGGAAGGAGAAATAGTTTAGAAAACTAAAAAAAGCCCAAAAGAAATTCACTTGGCAATCTTGAAATAATAATTTCAATGGGAGACTTTTAATCCATCCAAAAAGGATTTTCCAACACGCCATTATTATCAATCTGTACATTACTTAAAATAGCTTGTGCCGTTGGAATAGCTGATGTTATTGGATTTGAAATTGTCTTGTCCTTCCATAGCGATACAAAAAAGTATCGTTATGGAAGAGCATTTTAATAATATAAAGCGTCGTTAACGAGATTACGGCGTGCGCCTCAAACTCCCGATAGTTGGTCAGATAGAACGGGGAGAATTATCAACCACCACTGCACAACGGAAGTACGATAGCCAATCACGTTTTACTTTGATGACTTGGTTGAGGAAATATGGTAACGTTGATTGGGAAAATAAAACGCCCTCTCATATGCCCAAAACGCCTGAGCAAAAAATCATGGAGTTGGAAGCCAAAGTTAAATTGTTGGAGAAACAAAAGGCTTTCTTAGAACACCAAGCTAACGTAGCGGATAAAAAAGTCATTAGCTTTGATATGATGATTGACTTAGCTGAAAAGGAGTATCAGATTGACATCCGAAAAAACTCAGTTCCCG
>Ga0114959_10001269_pt1 | contig 22370 bp, 13 predicted proteins | sample C_130625_EF_Meta_FD_87317 | JGI IMG/M metagenome (GOLD analysis project Ga0114959, IMG submission 87317) | Freshwater microbial communities from Lake Croche, Canada to study carbon cycling - C_130625_EF_MetaG | ecosystem: Environmental > Aquatic > Freshwater > Lake | place: Lake Croche, Canada... | reverse complement strand
ATCTTTATCATTAAATACTAATTCTTCTGAATCTATATACATATTATCGTTTTGTTCTTTATTTTCTGGCATATATATAAATTATTTATATATTAATTGTTAGAAAAGCGCTTTATTTCTGGAACGATTTTAATGTTTCTTTTTTGTTTTATATGTTCCATAATTAATTTTACTTGTGATTCATTTTTAATAACCTCACTTAGCGTCTTTTCTAAATATTTTAAAGTAATAGGTTCTTGAACTTTTGTATTTGCTAATTTTAATTTACCATCACTTATTTGAATAGTTGCATTAGAGAGATTATTTGAAGAAGCATAATTTGTAATATTTTGTTCTAATACTTTTCTTTTCTCTCTCATTTCCTTAACATTTTCGTTTAATTGTTTTAATTTATTATCAATCGTAACCCATTGTTGGATTTGATTTTCAAAACTCATTTATAAATATAGTTAATATAAAATTTATTTACATTTTTTTTTCATTTTATACAAGGTTTAAATATAAAATAAAAATATATTATAATGGATATTTTAGGAAATCAACTGATTATTGGTAAATATTATAATTTAGGGCATCATGAAAAAGCTCAATACACAGGCACCGATAAAGGAAACTATCAATTTGAATGGATTAAGCCATTTAATGTAAGAATAGTTTTAATAAGAACTCCTCGTGCGATTGAAGAAAGACCACCAATTCTTATAACTGAACATGACGATGATACAGATAATGAATTCATGGATAATCCATATGAAGAAGGAGGAAATGGTAAAAAAAATAAATACAGAAATGTTACAAAATTATCAAAGAAATCCAGAAATAAAAAGAAATCCAGAAAAACTAGAAATCCAGAAAAACTAGAAATAAAAAGAAATCCAGAAAAACTAGAAATAAAAAGAAATCCAGAAAATGCATCTAATATTTTCTGCATTTTAAGTTATAAAATTAATAACTGCGGCGACTAAATCTTTTACGTCTAAAAGTTTTATTATTGCCATTACCTCTGCGTCTGTAAGTTTGTTGCATTGCTAAAATAGTACCAGGAATGATTGCTTGGTTTATAATAGGTCCTAAAAATCCTCCTCTCCTCTTTCTGCGTCTACCAGCTGATTGAATTAAATTAAGACTTGTTTCAGATGGAGTATTTGGTTGATGTCCCCACTGACCTTGAGCACCTACATATCCACTTCCAACTCTTCCAGCATACTCACTTGATGTAGAAAAAGTTCTATCAAATTGCGCAGGTCCATCACCATTTACAAACTCACCATAAGTGGAAGCACTAGTCCAGTTACCACCTCTTTGACTACGCCTACGACTATTTCTACGTCTACGACTATTTTTTCTTGCCATTTTATATTATTTAATGAGAAATAAATATAATTTAACACAATAATTTATATAATGAAAACTCGCCTAAATGCATTTTAATTATAAAATTTAATTTAATATTCATAACAATTTTGTTATTGTTTGTTTATTACGTAACAATAATACTAACATAATTATAATAGCAAAATTCATAATAAACATTGTGGAAATAAAAATAATGGATATTAAAATAAAAGGTTTTATTTCATGTAAAATATAATTTATCACTGAATTAGAAAGCAAGTTTAATTCATTTTTTATATCATCTCTTTTTAATATGTCTAAACATTGTTGAACTAAGGAATCCTTCATATAATTATTCGAAATATTAATATTATAAAATTTGTGCGTGTTGTTATTTTTATATTTTTCTATATTTTCAATAATATGGAGAATATTGTTGAACCTAATGAAACATTTGATTTTTCAAAATTATCTTTAGCTCATCCTATTGGAATTCAAGGTGGTGCATATTTTACTAAAATAGAATACAATAAAAAACCATTATATATCCAAACTATTAAAGGACAATCAAGACAAGGTTTTATTAAAACAGGTAAAAAATATTATATTGATCTTATGTTTGACAAAAATGCAGAGGCTCTTATTCAATGGTTTGAAAATTTAGAAACAAGATGTCAAAGTTTGATTTACGATAGAAGGGAAACTTGGTTTCAAAATGGATTAGAAGAAAGTGACATTGAGTCGGCTTTTAATTCATCCATTCGTGTTTACAAGTCTGGTAAATTTTATTTATTAAGGACAAATGTTAAAAACAATCATAATAATACTCCAGCAGTAAAAATTTACAATGAACAACAAATACCTTTGACCATGGATGATGTTACAAATGAAACAAATACTATTTCTATTTTAGAGATTCAAGGTATAAAGTTCACAACAAGAAATTTTCAAATTGAAATAGAACTTAAGCAAATTATGGTATTGGATAATGAGCCACTATTTGATAGTTGTTTAATTAAAATAGAAAATCAATTGAAAAATCCTATAATAGTAGATAAAAGTCAAAATGCTTTAGTAGAAGATGTAAAGATAGATGAACTTTTAATTGAAGAAGATACTAATACTAATACTATGATTGAAAATATAGATTCAATTAATGAAAAAAATATTGACGATGATTTAGAAGAAATGAATGATTTAGAAGAAATGAATGATTTAGAATCATTTGATATTTCAATACCTGAAAAAAAGGAAGAAGATGTTTTGTTAGAACTTGAAGAATTAGAAGAAAACATTGAGGGAAACAACAATGATTTAAGAGAACTCGAAAATTTTGATGTATCATTAGAAAACAATTTAGATGTATCTACACCAATGCAATTAAAAAAACCAAATCAAGTTTATTTTGAATTATATAAGGAAGCTAGAAATAAAGCAAAAATGGCAAAAAAAAATGCTATTATCGCTTATTTAGAGGCTAAGAATATTAAGAAAACATATATGATTGAATCTTTAATTGATAGTGATAGTGATTTTGACGCAGAAATTGATGAAGTTTCGGAAAGCGAATTAGAAGGTTTTTAAATATTAAATCCAAAATCTTTAGAATAATTAATATGTATTTTAAAAATTTATTTTATCATTAATTTTATATAATGAGTGTCTCTATAAAGAAACTATGGAATGACTATGGAATTGGAGCCATCTTGGTTTTATTAATTGTTGCATATGGCGTTAGTATGTTTGCCAATTATTTAGGGGCTAAGGGATCAGCCGGATATGAAACCAACTCTCAAATGCAACAACAATACAAAAATACTAATATTCAAGCAAGCGCTTCCGTTATACCTTCCGACCCTAATGGCAATGAAGTTTATGCTTCTGCAAATGGGGTTCAAACAAGCATGCCTGGTTTACCTTCTTCATGCTCTAAGCCAAATATTCAAAATCCAGCTGAGCTTCTACCAAATAGTTCTGATAATCAGTGGGCTCAATTAAACCCTTCTGGTAAGGGTGAGCTTGCAAATGTTAACTTACTCAAGGCTGGTTACCACATTGGTATTGATACCATCGGACAAAGTTTGAGAAATGCTAACTTGCAAATCCGTTCTGAACCTCCTAATCCACAATTGAGTGTTGGACCTTGGAACCAAAGCACAATTGAACCCGACTTTCTTCGTCCGCCTTTAGAAATTGGCAGCGGAAATCAATAAATCCACCTTTTAAAAGGTGGAGCCAAAATTTTATAATATAAAATACATTTAAAGCATATATAGTAATAACTATATATGTTTTATTACCAAACTTTATTGAGAAATTATTGAAAGAGTAGATTTTTTATAAGTAGATTATATGAACGAACTTATTTATACAACAGGTGTAGCATCTTTTATTATTCAGATATTAACAACAATAGTAGATACTTATGCATTATCCATAACAACACCACCTTCTCTCGATGTTATTAAGAATTTATTGTGGGTAGAATATATTATTAATTTTGTAGAAGGGACATTTTACATATGGATGATCAGTCATTTTTCTAAAATTAAGAACATTACTATAACACGTTATTATGATTGGATAATTACAACACCAACTATGTTATTTACATATTCTATGTATTTGTTACATACCAAGAATCTTGAAGAAAATAAAAATCATGAATTATTCAAACTTATCAATGATGAAAAATATACATTAATAACCATCATATTATTGGATTGGTTAATGTTATTTTTTGGTTATATTGCTGAATTAGGTAAAATGAGTGTAAATTTATCTACCTTTTTAGGATTTATACCTTTTACATTAATGTTTTACATTATTTATGAAAAGTATGCTAAATACAGCCCAATTGGTGTAACAACTTTTTATTACTTTGTGTTTATATGGGGACTTTATGGTGTTGCTGCATTAATGAGTTATGAAGTTAAAAATATTATGTATAATATTTTAGATCTATTTGCAAAGAACTTTTTCGGTTTATTTTTGGCTTATGTATTAATATATAAATATGTTTATCATAATTAATATTTAACTTTTTTGATTGTTTTACGTTTGGATTTGCGTTTAGATTTGCGTTTAGATTTGCTTTTAACTTTTCTTATTGTTTTTCCTCCTTTTAATTTACGTTTTGTTTTATTTTTGTTTCTTCCTCCTTTATGATGTGACACTTTATTAAAGAAACTACTAACCATACGACTCATAAGACTACTAATATTTTCACCTATAGTTTTATTAGCTTCTAAATATTCGTAAAATTCTCGTAGTGGTTCTCCCTTTTGTGTTCTTAATATACATTCTTTTTTATACCTTTCCCATCGACCTCTAACTGATTTTGCAAATTTTACAATATCCCTATGTTTTATTCCAAATTTATCGGCTGCTTTTAAATGTTGTAATGCTTCTGTTTGTTTATATGGGTCTTTTTGTGAAAGAGCATAATGTGGATTAGCAATATCATCTGTAAATTCGACTGCATCTCTACATGATGGATCAAATATATATACATTTTTAAAACCCATTGATTTAAAAAAAAATATTAACTCTGTAAAAGTAATGTCTTTTTCTTCAAATAATTTATGAGCTATTCTTTGAATCGATGGTTCTTTGCTAAACGTACGTTGACTTATTTTACCTTTATCATCTAGTTCTACACCAGCTCTTTGTAGCCAATGAAGACCTGTTTCAGAATAATTTCCTTCTTTAGTTTTTGATAAAAAATTAAATTTTTCTGTTTTTTCAGTAAATAATGAATTATTTTCTTCAAATTCTAATGAATCTATTGTATATTCTTTATCAGATTGATTAGAACTCGCAACCCCTATGATACCATATGATGGACATGGTCGTGAATCAATGTCACGAATTTCAATGCAATGCGTGTCTCCTTTTCTTGTACATTCTAAACAATTTTCATGAACTCCAGGTTTAAATTGAAAAAATCTCTGTTTTTCTGGTATTTGAATTTGAAACCCATTATCATAGTTAACATCATAATATTGATCATATAAAACTTCCAAAAAATATGGACATAACTGAAAAATATCTTCAAGACTTAGTCCTTGTTCCAAAAAACTACTATATTTTTCAGCTAAAAATAATAAAACAAAAACGTTTATTGGTGGTAATTCTTTATTTTGTGCGAGATTTCCGAATGTACATGAACTACCAACAAATGATAAAAAATTAATATTCACACCACTTGTATATATATTGCTCTCTACTTTTATATCTTCTGCAATAGACTCTGCACCATGTGCAGATAAATATATTACTATACTACTATCTTTTGATGATGACGATGATGACGATAGTAATGATGATGATGACGATAGTAATGATGATGATGACGACAATGATGGTGAAGGATATAAAGGTATATCTGTTTCTGGTTCATACATTTCACCATCATCATCATCATCATCGTATTCATCTGACCCAGGATAATATGATGAATCAGTACCATAACCTTCTCCAGGTTCAGCCGCATGAAAATATTTAAATTTTTGTTTTTCATGATCAATTTCTTCCACTTCTTCTTCTGGTTCTCTACCTCTTTTATTCATTAATATAATTAAATATAATTAATTAATATTTTTTAAAACCTTTTATAAATTATTTACGTTTTCTGTTTGTTTTCCGTCTTTTGTTTGTTTTACGTTTTCTGTTTGTTTTCTTTTTTCCATTTGTTTTCTTTTTTCCATTTGTTTTCTTTTTTCCTCCTTTTGTATCTTCATATCTTCTTGTAAATGTACACGTACCAATCCAATTACTAATCCAATTTCTAAATTTACTAAAATATTGACTAATGTTTCGATTCATTGGGTCGGCTAAAAATTGTGAAAATTTGCGTATTTCTTTACCTTTTAACGTATTTGTTTTACATTCAGCTCTATAAAGTTTCCATTTGTCATTAACCTGTATTGAAAATGAAACTAACTCCTTTTTTTTGTGTGGGTTTGCTTTGTTGTATTCTTCCAATGCCTCCATCATATTAATTCCTTTTATTTGTACAGAAGGATCGTCAGCATAAGGGATACCTTCGGACAAATAAGTCTCTGTTGGTTGAGAATTCTCTATAGATTCATCTTCAACATATCTACATGATGGATCAAATATGTATATATCTTTAAAACCCATTTGCTTAAAAAAAAACACTAAATCAGTATAATAAGCTTTTTTGTTATCAAATAAATCTCGGGCTATTCTTTGAAGTTTTGCTTGTGTGTACATTGTATGATCTTTTCTATAATTATCAGGATTATCTATTTTTCCTGATTTATTTATTTTCACACCAGCTCTACTTAACCAATAATGTGCTATTCTAGAATATTCGCCTATTTCAGTTTTTCCTTCAGCTTCTTTATCCTCACCATGTTTAGTTTTTTTTAATAAATTTACATCTTCAACAGAACCATTACCTACTAACGTAAACGATTGGTCATATTCAAAAGAACTGACTATAATTTGGACACCATAATTTGGACAAAATTTTTGACTTTTATCTCTGAACTCTTTACAAGATAAACAATTACGAGTTATACACTTAATACAATTCTCATGTTCATTTGCTTTGAAAATAAATTCTCTCTCATATTCTGGTAGTTGAATTACAAATGAACTTTCACCATATTTAATTTCATAAAAATTATCATACAAGATTTCTAAAAAAGGTCCACATTCAACAAAAACTTCTTCAACACTTTTTCCTTCACTTAAAGCTTCTCTATATTTATCAGCTAAAACATTTAAAGTAAATATATCTATTGGAGGTAAATCATCTTTTTTATTTATTGTACCTAATCTGCATGTTTTACCAACAAAAGATAAAAAATGTATATCTTCTTCGTCAGCATATTCTTCATAAGTACTTTCATCTGATAAAGGATATTCTATACCATATTCACTCATATCTTCATTACCATGTGCTGACAAATATAAAACAATATATGATGAATTATCTGATTTTGTCTCTTCTGATGTTGAACTGATTTTTTTGATACTAGGTTCTTTATAAGATGGACTTAGTGCTAATGGTTCGGATACTGCTGTTATTATTTGTCCTTCATCTATCGTCGTTTCATCTGAATCATAATCATTTTGTTTTTTTCCATAATTATATTCATATTCATCATCTGATATATCGCGTTTTCCCAATTTAGTATCTTCTTTAGTATCCATTTATATTTATAAAATAATTTAAATTTAATTTATAAGATAATTAAAATTAAATTTTACACCTTTTCTCATTTAGAGCAACGCGTATTTTATTAGGCAAAAAATAAGAAAATTTATTAGATATATTGAAAGGAAAAAAAGATATATTATAAAAATTTTATTTATTTGGAAACTTCTAATGGGTAAACCCAAACCTTGTTAAATGTTGCATTAACCTTTACCAGATTCGAAGAATCTCTAACAACATCAGCAGTACCAACACTTCCCAAGAAATTTCCCATACCACCTACAACTTGTCCAGAATATATTAAATTTGGAGAAAACATACCACCATCTAAATCATTTGATAAAAATTTAACTTCAAATGTACCGGTTGGTAAGAAAAATGTTTCATTAACTTGTCCAAAACTTGTATTATTTGACTTATAAACATTAGCTTCTATAGTAACATAGCCAATAACATCTTTTGTACCAGATGCATAAATGTCAGTAACTTGTTGGTAAATGGTTGAACCATTAGGTATATGCAAAATACCTGTATATTCTTTGATTTCGTAGTCAAAATTCAATTCTCCAATAATATTATTATACGACATATTTATAAATTATTTAAATAATAAATTTTTACCAAAAAATTAAAAAACTAAATTAATTTGATAAATACCTTTTCTAAACTTATTGTATGGAGAAAAATAGTATATTTTTTTATACATTTATAGCATTTATACTTTTTTTTTGTTTAGTAATATATTATCAATCAGATGATTATCAATTAAAATGCATTATTGCTTCAAAAGATGGAAACAGATATTGTGTTAGAGAAAGAGAGAAACTTGAATTGGCTGCTAATCTTTTAGCTAATGTTACTCAGAAAATGAAGGACATGGTTGCTTATATGAAAAAAAAACACCCTGAAGATCCACGCATAAAACGTCTTGTTGAAGGTTTTAATCCAAAAGTGATTAACGAGACTCTACCTACATCTGAATTAACCGCATTTAGTGAAAACAAAGGAGAGAAACTTGCATTTTGTTTAAACACAACTAAAGAGGGAAATAGACTCATTGATATTAATACTCTTACTTTTGTTGCATTTCATGAATTATCACATATTATGACAGAATCTATTGGTCATAAACAAGACTTTTGGCAAAACTTTAAATTTTTATTACAAAATGCAAAAGATGCCGGTATTTACGAATCGGTTGATTATAAAAAAAATCCACAGAAATATTGTGGAATGACCATAAATGATAACCCATATTACGATTTAGTATAATTATAATTAATAAAGATAATTATTTTAATTTTGTTTAAGATAATGAAATTAAAATAATAACAGCTTTATATATATGTCACAAGAAACTACTACTTTAGTTCAAAAAATATATAAAATTAAACAATTAGTCAATGGAGAGATAAATACTATATATGTTTTTAATGGAAAAGTAGCTTCTGAAAATGAAGATGAATTGTTTCAGAAAATATTTACTCCTGAAGAAATCACACAAATAAAAACTGGTGAAATTTCAATAGTATTTTCAGAACAACAAATTAATTTTGATGATTCAATTGCAACAATTAAAATTAAAATACTTAATGAGCTTAAACGTGATGTTTCTATAGAGGAAATATATTTGTATTGTCAAAAAATAGAGACACTAAATGCAGTGTCAGTTTATCAGTCTCTTACTCAAAATGGAAAATTACAATTGACAAAAGTGAGATTAGAACAATTTCTTTCAAATATAGTTAATGATGAAAACGGAGAAATATTTGTTCAACCAGAAGAAAAAGAAATTTATACATTTGATGATATTTTCCAAATGAAATTTGATAATAAAAAATATCTTGTAAATAAGGTTCTTGGTCAAAAATTTTTTATTGTTGAGAATGAATACCCTTTTGTATGTAATCCATTTGCAGTAGATGATTATGACAAACTTTTGGAAAAAACAGCTCGAAAATCTCTTTCAACACTCAATAATCATTTGTTACTAAATAGTGGTGACATCTTTAGTGATAGTATTTATTTATGTCTTGCAGAAGATGTTATCTCTTTTGTTGCAAGTAAAGATATTTCAGAAGAGTCAACTATTAAGATTTACTATCCTTTTTTATATAATAAAAATATAAATAATTTGTCTGATTTGATTTTAGAGAGAAGCAAATTTGTTGAAAATAATAAAAAAATATTGAACGAGCGTGTTATAGACTCATTTAAAACAATTGATATGTTTTATAATATTTATAAACTAAGAAAAACTGAATTGAATTATGTTAAAAAAGGTATAAAATTTATCAAGGCTGTCATAAGACCTCAGTTTGATATTAAAATTCCTCTAGAAATTATTTTTAAAATTATACATGCTACGAAAGAAAATCCATTAATTAAATATAATCCATCCTCAAGACAAGAAAACGTATACAGGCTTTTTACTGACAAAATTGCTACAGATGGAAGAAAAATACCATTTCTTAAAAAGGCTGCAATATTTAAATTAATGAAAAATATTGCACGTAATAAATGTGTTGGTGTATATATTGAAACAGGAGAACAATCATTTGTTTGTGAATTTGATGAAGAAGGATACATAACTATTAGCACTGATTTGAAGGCTATTGTAAGTGTAGAAGAAATAAATGAAATGTTTAAGGAGGCTATAAATCCATTAATCCAAGAAATTAAAATTGTTTTGGAACAAAGTGGTTATAAATTAGATAGTTTTGAAAGTTTAAATGACGAAAATATTGAAATCAAACAATTAACATATGAGACACAAATTTATATTAAAAAACCTCTTAATTTAGATGCATATAGGAGTTGTATATCAAGTGTTTTTATCAATGAAACTAACAAATTTAAAGGAAATAATATAGATTTACGATTTAAACGAGTATCAAATTATAGTAAATTTACTAGTCAAGAAGCATTTATTTTAGAAAAATCTGCACAAGGGTTAAGAGGCGAAGAAATTATTGAAGCTCTTTTGGAAAATTTCTCGGAAGATTTAGACCGAAAAGGTGCTGTTGAAATGGTAATGAGAATTGCAAATGAATTAGAAGTTGAAAGAGGTGTGAGAAAATCAGACATTAAAATAAAAAATAATCCAGGGTTTAAAACAAATATTATACTTGATAAAGAAACTGGAATTATTACAATTACAACTGAAAATATAAATAATATAAATTATCTACAGACTTTACCTATATACTTAGATACAATAGTTCGTTTAACACAAGACAAAACTTCTACTTTTTATCCTGTTGCAGAAATAGCTTATTTTTGTTCAACAGGAGATAAGGGTGAATTATCTATTAATGATATTATTTCATCTGTTGAAGAATCTGCTTCTAATTCAGAAGTTGTTACTATTCAAGATGAAGATGTTATATATGACAAAACAAATATTGCGTTGCCAACTGAAAAACCAAAAGGTGCACTAAGTTTATTCTTTGACGATGATGATGAAGAAGATGAAGAAGATAATTCTGAAAATTTAAAAGGAGGTGTAGGCAGTGATTCATCTGAATCATCGATTGAATCTGAATTTGAAGATGATAGTCCAGAAAATGTTGATAGTCCAGAAAATGTTGATAGTCCAGAAAATATTGATAGTCCAGAAAATATTGATAGTCCAGAAAATGTTGATAGCCTAGAAAATATTGATAGCCCAGAAAATGTTGATAGCCCAGAAAATATTGATAGCCCAGAAAATGTTGATATTGATTCAGATTCAATATCTTCAGAACCACTATCTTCAGAACCACTATCTAGTGCTAATAAATTAGAAGACTTTGACATATCTCCTAGTACTCAAGATTTTGTTGATAGCCCAGAAAATGTTGATAACCCAGAAAATGTTGATAACCCAGAAAATGTTGATAACCCAGAAAATGTTGATAACCCAGAAAATGTTGATATTGATTCAGATTCAATATCTTCAGAACCACTATCTAGTGCTAATAAATTAGAAGACTTTGATATATCTCCTAGTACTCAAGATTTTGTTTCTTTTGAAAATACAGATGTTTCGGAAAAAATACCTTCTTTAGAATTAAATAATCCTTCTGAGTTAAATGAAGAAGAAAATTATGAACCTATTGTGGAAGATGGAGAAAATATAAATATAGAATACGAAGAATTTGATAAAGAAGGTGAAAATTTTTTGGCTCCACCTTTTGAAGAACAACAACAACAAGAACAAGAAGAAGAACAAGAAGAAGAACAACAAGAACAACAAGAACAACAAGAAGAACAACAAGAAGAAGAGGAAGAAGAAGAAGAGGAAGAAGAAGAAGAAGAAGAAGAAGAAGATGAAGTAAGAAACATTGATGGAATGAAATTAAATAAACCATATTACTTCCAAACACGTATTGAAAAAATGGACCCTTTGTTAATTTTAAAAGAGGATACACCACAATTTAACTCTTATCCTAGAACATGTAGTTCAAACATGAGACGTCAACCTGTTATTTTAACAGATACTCAATTAGAAAAAATAAACAAAGAACATCCAGGGTTTTTAAGAGATGAAGATGTTATCAAATATGGTTCAAAACCAGAGAACCAGTTCAATTATATTTGTCCACGCTATTGGTGTTTAAAAACAAATACTATTATAGATCCAAAAGATTTAAAAGAAGTAAGAGGTGCTGATGGTAAAACAGAATTAGTTCATCCAACATGCGGCAAAGTATTATCAAAAAAAGATAAAAAAGTAAAACCAGGTTATTATATTTACGAATTTTATAGTCCAAAACCTGGTAAAAAAGACACAAAAAAGTATCCTAGTTTAATACCAGATTCACATCCAAATGGATATTGTCTACCATGTTGTTTTGATAAATATAATACTGAAGGTCGCATAAAAGCAATGGAAAAGTGTACAGAAGAAAAAAAAGATGATGCCAAAGATAATACAAAAAAATCTAAAAAAGAGGAAGATGCGTATATAAAAGCACCTGAAAAATTTCCTTTAGAAGCAGGTAGATGGGGATATTTGCCAGTAGAAATTCAAACTATGTTAAATGTATCAAATTCTGATTGTCAAACTAGTAAAACAAATACTAATATTAAAGAGAACCATCCTTGTTTATTGCGTCATGGTATCGTAATAAATCAAAAACAATCTTTTATTAGTTGTATTTCAGATGTCATTTTTTTTGCTAAAAAAAATAAATCCGTTTTGTCATCTATTTTGAGTATAAAAGAAATGAAAGACTATATAATTAGTGCTATATCAATTGATTCTTTTATAAAATATCAAAACGGAAATTTAGTTACAGATTTTCAAAATTTGGATAAAAATGTGGATTTAAATACATATAAAGATTCAAAATTGTTTTCAAAATTGAATATGAAAAACACAGAACATATTGCTTATTTTACTAAGGTAGTCACTTCATTTGAAAATTTTATTGATTTTTTGAGAGATCCAGATGTATTTATTGACCATACATATTTATGGGATATTATCAGTATGCCTAATCAAAAATTATTCCCAAATGGTGTTAATCTTATTATAATGCAAATAAATAATGACGACATTACTAATAACGTAAGTATATTATGTCCTACAAATCATTATTCTTCTGAATTTTATCAAGCAAGAAAACCTACAATAATGCTAATAAAAAAAGATGAATACTATGAACCTATATATTCTTATACAAATATTAATACAGAACAAGGAAAAAGCATATTAGTTTCTAAGGAATTTAAAGAGTATGATCCTAAACTTTCAATTTCTATGAAAACTATATTTAAAGATATAATTAAACCATTTTTCAATCTAATATGCAGACCATTAGATAGTTTACCAAACCTTTATAAAGCAAAACGTGCATTACTTCTTTATGATTTGGTTAAAAAAATAGATAAATATGATTATACAATAAAGAAATTAGTGATTAATTTCAATAACAAAGTTATTGGTATAGTTGCAGAAGAACCAGGAACATCTGGAAAAGTAGGTTTTATACCATGTTATCCTTCACAAATAGATGAAACATTAAAGAAAGATTTGGATTATGTATTTATGACTGATTTGGGATTATGGAACACTTACCAAAATACTATAAATTTTTTAAATAAACTAGATAAAAGAAGTAAAAAACGTAGAGAAGTTGCAGATATTCCATGTAAGCCTGCTTTCAAAGTAGTTGAAGATGAACATGTTGTTGGTATACTTACAATTACAAATCAATTTATACAATTATCGCAACCATTGCGTTTAGATGATGTACCACATGATTTAGATATTCCTACTCTAAGTAATAATAATTATATTATTGATGTGAGTAAATCACCATTGGTTCAAAGTGAAGTAGAGTTTACAACAAAAACAGACGTAGACAAAGAACGTGTTGATTATATAAAAAGAATACGTCTTGAAACAAGTTTTTACAATGTTTTTAGAAATACAATACGTGTTTTAATAAATAACTATGAAAATATCGCCATAAGAGAGAAAATAGAAAGAGAAATGGAAAAAGAATATATTATTTATTCTGAAAAACTTAAAAATATTGACAAATATCTTAGGGATTTAGTGCAAGATAAAATACAATTTATTGGTGATAAAAATTACTATAAATTAATTAGTGAAGTATCTACATGTATTGTAAGAGACAAAGAGTCGTGTAATTCCATGCCTAATTTATGTGCAGTTACTGAAAATGGAAAATGCAATATGATTTTACCTGAGAAAAATTTAATAACACAGAAATTTAATGAGCCTATTTATTATAGTCGTTTAGCAGATGAATTGATTCGTTATTCTAGAATTAAATCGTTTATGCTTCAACCTCAAGTATATCTTTCTTTTGGAAATATAGGATATAACCTAAAAGAAGATGAAATTATATTAATGCAATCACTATTGTCACAAGAATATTTTGAAAGCTTAGTTCCTGCGAATACAAATAAATATTCTAAAAATATTTCTTATGATGAAGTTCAGCCAGTAAAAACACAAGTGTATAACAATACATTTTCATCATTAAAAGAAGCTTATGATAATACAATAGAATTAAATTGCGAAAAGTCTTTAAATGAACGCATCGTTTCTAGTATATGGAATTCTTGTTTTCCAAAAAACTATTCTGAGATTGTATATGGAAAAAATAATATATGTACATTTGAATTTATCATTGACTTGATAGAGCGCAGAAATGGAACAAAATTTACTATTAGTCAAATTAAAAATCAATTGTTTGACGAATATAAAATATATTTGGGAGAATACATAGATAAAATTGTAGATATATTAATTCTTGAAGGGAAAAAAACACTTGGTGATCAAGTCCATAATGGTGTACTTTCTTTTGCAAACCTTATTTATACAGAAAGTTATTTTTTAACAACATTTGATTTGTGGCTATTAGTTATAAAATACAAAATTCCTACAATTTTCATTTCTCAAACATCTATTTTACAAGCTAATCATGAAAAGACTGAATTCGTTGGTTATGGAACTAGAGATGATGATTTTGCATTTGTTGTTATACCTGGACTTAGACCAGAAAATATTCCAGGATATAAACTTATTTTAAGTAATGATGGTGATGCATTTATTTCATTAGACAAATTAAATGATAATTGTGTAGAGAGAATATATAAGGTAATTGAAAATCAAATTACAATTCAATCTTATTTACAGAATTTTAAGAAACCAAAAAAGACTATTTATGTTAAAAAGAAACCTGCTGCTCCTGTTTTAATTCTATCTGATAGCGAAGACACGCCTTCTGTTAAACCTAAAGCAAATATTGACAGAAAAAAGAAAACCATTATAGTAGAAGATGATGAAGAGATTGTTCTTCCTGTTGAAGAATCAAAAAAACCAAAAGAACCAAAAAAACCAAAAGAACCAAAAAAACCAAAAGAACCAAAAAAACCAAAAGAACCAAAAAAACCAAAAGAACCAACTAAAAAACAACCTGCTAAGGAAAAAAAATCACTCACAAAAAAGAATATAAAAAAATCTGGTATTGTAATTGTTAATGAAGAAGAATAATTTTATTTTTTTTCATAAAATTTGCCTTCTTTTCCACACATATCATCAAATTTTCTTGATGTAGAACAAAAATGGTATTCTGTTGTATTATAATTTTTTCCATTTACCCAAAAATAATCATTGTATTTCTCTGTTTGAAACAATGAGCATTTTCCAAATTTACTAATAGTAAAAAAATTGTTTTTATAAAACTTACAATCAATACATAATTTTGGTCTAATTTGACTTGCTGAGAAGAAACGTGATAAAATACTAAAATGGATAATCTTCTTAAGAATGAAATTCATCATTTTATTAAATAAAATGATAAATCTTTAATATTTTAAATTTATAAAATATTAAATGCTATATTCACTATATATTTTTACATTCTTGAATTTATTTAATTAGAAACCAGGATTATAATCATTATCATTACCCATATCCTCTGCATGAATTGTAATGACATTATTCTGAATTGCGATTTTATTTGTACCACATTTATCATCTGGATTCTGTGTTTCTCCGAAGAATTTTTCTATTTCTTCATCACTATTGATAGGCTTATATTCACTTGATGCATCTAGCTTCTGCATTTCTTCAATATTCAATATAACTTGGAATGCACTGGTTCCAAAGAAACCTTCTTGTCCACACATTACATTTGCAGAAATACCACGTAAAGTATCTAGCTCTGCATGTTTTGCTGCTTTCAAGAACATTTCTGGTGTCTCTTCAAAAGACGCCTTTGCAATTGGTCCAATATTATCATTATTGATACCATGTCTAAATATAGAAATCAACTTCTCTGTATATGTCATTCTATCTACCAAAACACTATAGTTGTGAAAGTTAATATAGGTTCCATCAAATTCTACCACTTCTACCAACTCATTGTAAATAGCTTGTCTTGCAGCTTCAATACCAAGAACATTATATATTTCTACAATGTCATTACTTATACTTCTTTTATTATCAATAAAACTCAAACCAAGTACATCTAGCAAGTTGGTACCATTTGTGTCAAGAACCCAAATATCCTCTTTTTTATAGATACCATTATGTTCTACCATATTATCAACTACTTTACGAAGAATTACTTTACTAATACCTTTAATACCTCGAAGCACAACATTTTGTAACAACTGATCTTGGAAATTTTTAAGAATATAAATCTGGTCTGATTGATCAAGAGGGTTCACTTTTGTTTTATTTTGTCCCTTTCCTGTACCATTTTTAATCACATCATTCATCCTTATTCTGAAAATCAATTTGTCAGCATTGAAATCTGAGTATACACAGCTAACTTGTTCATCATAACAACTTTTTAATGTGAAATTAACATCATCCATTGTAATATTCTTTTCCAACATCACTTCAGGGTCCATCTCCATACGTAGAACCCATTTTGATTTTTCATTTTCGTCTGTCTGTAAAGAAGATTCATTACACTCTTCCACCATGTTTTCAAAAGCTCTATATTGCTCAATTGTGTCTTTGTCTTCTGCAATTAGTGAGTTTAAATCATCAGGATCAAAACAAATTTGAACACCCTTGACAATTTCTTCAAGTTTTGTATGCTCTAACATGTACATAATGGTCTGTGCCTTCTCTTTACTTCTTTCGTCTTCATGGTTCAAATAAATACTTAGTGAAGGATTTTTAATGTCACTCGATAAGGATAATATTTCCTCAATTCTCGGCACACCACGAGTGACGTTGGATTTAGAAGCCACTCCGGCGAAATGAAATGTATCTCTCAAACACAAACCATTATAGATGTTAAAATTTTTCGTATCTGAAATTGTGAGGTCATAAGCATAATTTGTAGTATTTTGGACTTCTTCTATATTTACAATTTTATCAAACAAAACGTCTTGATAATCATTCTGTCTTTTTTGCATAATAATTGAGCCGTCTATTTCATTAGGAATTAGTGTTGCATTTTTATTAATTTCATATTTTGGATTATTTTGTAATATAATTTGTAAATTATCTTGTTTGTGTTGCAGTTTCATATTTAATTGTGATGCTAGTTTTTTTGCTTGGAAATTTCTAACAAATAGTGTATACAATTGATGAATATTTTCACTCAATGTTCCTCTATTATTTTTTTCAACCTTTGAAGGTTTTGTAATAAAACTATAAATTCCTAAAATATTCAACATTTGCTGCACATCCATCAATAAATTTTTTGAAACTGAAGCCATATTGATACTTTTATCCTTCTTATTAATAGAACCATCTCCGCCAATATATGCATCTAAGAAGCCGAGAAGACATTCTTTGTTAGAGAATATAATTTTATCAGAGATGAATTTATTATGGCTTAATTTACCGCAAAATGTTTCTAAAAGACGACACAAGATTGTATTGTAAATGCGCAAATCTTGACTTGTCCAGCCTGCTTGGCATTTATTCTCGTGTCTATAAATTTTTGTAGTAATCTTCCATTTTTCACAAAGCTCTAGAATAGGTTTAAAATATTCACTATCATTATTAGAAATAGATACTTGAAATTTTGTCATACAACCTTCTGAAGCATAAGCACCCAACAAATAACCAAAATTATAATCCAAATCAATGACTTCTGGTATTTGATAATCACACATATTTGTCTGTTTTGTATAAACACATCCAGGTGTTAGTATCGTCTTGGTTTTGCAACCATTACGTAACTTTTCACTTACTTTGGCAACAAAGGAATCACTTCTTGTATATGGAAGTGTAAATGTTTTACCAGAATGTTTCGACAACCATTGATGCTCATGCATGACTAGTTTGGCTTTTTCTACTTCCGAGCTATAAATATATTCTGTGGCAGGTAATACATTTCTTACATCCAAAATTGTTGATTCTTGGAAATCAATTTGCTTTGTAGATACAGGCAAATAATCTCCGACCTTTAGTTCAGAACCCTCCGACGCAATAATCTTACCATTTACCAGTTTCAAGAATGATTTTGCCTTTGTTGCAATGACTTCGCGATTTTCTTGCGTAGTTACTTTTAACATGGTATTGGTTCCGTCTTTGTTAATAACTGGATGTCGTGTTACTGCCTCTATTTCCTTCCAAACAATTTCACCTTCTTCAGTGCAAGAAGGTATTTCGTAATATTCACTCATCTCTGCATAAGTTGTGTCTTTGTCTTCATAGTATTCAAGTTTCTTTGGCATCTTAATATGTTTTTCAATAAATTCTCCAATCTCAATTTTTTGGATTTTTCCTTCACGATTCCTTACGATAATAGGTGTCTCAAATGTAACAGAATTCAATGTGTTATGAACAATGACACCATAATCAGTCATAAATGTTTGATTACCTGGAATAGTAAAATCATAAACATAATTTGTCTGATCTGGAGTATAATATTCAATTTTAACAATCTCATCCCACACTATATTCGAGTTGATTGCTTGTTCAATTATTTTTAGTTCTTCACTAATTAGATTTTGAGTATCATTTTCTTTAAAAGTCTTGTAATATTTTTCCAAAGTTCGGCGACCAATACTATCTTTGTTTTTCCAGAAACCATATGTTCTACTTTGACCTGGTAATTTCAGAGTTTTTCCACAATGAGCTACTATTTCTCCAAGTCCATTGATTTTATCAATTTGTTCAGATAAGAATTTAATATCATTGCGCTCGATATATTGAACAAGATTAGACAACTTTTCATTATGTAGTTGTGTTCCAATAGTGTCCTGATACATCTTTGCATATTTTGATGGAATATTTAAATGATACAATTGTTTTCCTTTATTTTCTTCAATTTTGATAACCCCAAAAATCTCAAAATAATTTAATATGAGAGCCAAATCTTTAATTAACTGAGAACTTCTACTGCAACAACGAATTTGGTGATGCTTTTCATCACATTGGAAGTTGCCATCTCCATCGAAATAACCTTGGAACATCGCTGCTTTAAATTCATTTGATGCAGTAAATGCAAAATCTGGTACTCTTTTCACAAAACTTCCAGTGCCACATGTATTCAATAAAATGGTAGCTAATTCTTTGCAATTAAATTTTGTAGTCACTGATTTTCCATAAGCTCCTTGTTTTTCAGTAACACGGCATTCTTTTCCAAACAATGCCGCAACTTTTTTAGTGTTTTCTATATAATGTTCAGAAACATGCGTGATTGCAATTTCGTGATAATTCAAGTTTCCTTCTGCTAAATAAGCACCAATGAACCATCCCATTAATGCATTTAATTCGAGGTTCTGATATTTATTTTTAATAAACATTTTGTTATCAATATGAGCACAAACCGGAATACGCATACCTTCTGTCATATCTGAGCCTTTAATTGCAGCAACCTTATGTTCTTTTCGAATAAGGTGACTATGACTTGTTGTTGTTTCTACAATTCTACCAGAACGAGTAGTTACTTTCATCATTTGGCCATTGACTGGATGTTTGCTAACATGTGAAATCTTATTCCATGATGTTTTCTCATCTTCTGAAACACCAATAATATAATATTCATTTTCTAAATCATTCAATAAAGTTTCAACGCTATTCACATGTCCAGTATTAAATGTTTTTTCTAGATTTGTTGCAATTAATTCGTCGCAAAATTCACCCATAATCACTGACCTCACTTCAAATTCTTGTGTCTCTTTATTTTTAATCACAATTTTGTGTTGTGACTCATATGCAACCGACATCTGTGTTGAGACCTCGCCAATGCTCTGACCTGCAATCATTCCCACCATTTCTCCAGGTGCAACAATAGCTCTTTTATAATCCATTGTAATAGTGTCAAGAAGCAAAGTGAGTGCTGCACGATTGAAACGCTTTACAATAAGTAAGTCCTTTGGAGATAAATAATAATAATAAAGTGTCTTGAAAAGCTCAGTAGGTGGTGCATAATAATTCTTTGTCAAATTATCATAATAATGCTCAATCATTTCCAATGCCTCCAATAATGTAATATCGACTAGTGAAGAGATTGAAATGTTGCATTGACCTTGAATATTACCAATAATATAATGAAATGCTACTGGACAATTCACAACAGAGTCGCTTTTATTTTTGAACACATATTTAATAAGGTCATCGCGCTTTTCTATCATCATATTAATATATTTCTGTGTCTTGTCCATAAAATCGACAAGTTGTTTCTTGTATCGCGCGTTCACATTCTTCAAGAATATGTTGCTCAATGTCTTCACTTTGCCAGTTTCCTCTGGAACAAGATAATGTGCATAAATATCTTGTGTGCTCATGGACACCAAAGAAATTGGCTGATTTTCCACTTTTGTAGTATCAATATTATCATCTCCATAAGCAAATTGTACAATTTTATTTTTATTTGTACGGATCGTCATATCGTAGCTAACCATTAAGTCTTCAAGACCCTTGATTAAACGGCGCTGGATATATCCTGTAGTTGATGTATCGCGCACTTGAAGACCATTTGCTAGTCCAAAATTTAGAGTAGAAGGAATTGTAAGATCATAAACCTTTGGATGATTTTCAACACCAATAATATTAATTTCTGTAATTTTGTCCAAGACAACATCATTATATGTTTCAAAATTAATATGAGATGTTTTCCAAGAAATAGTTTGAAGTCTCTCTTGTTTTCTTTCTTCAATTAGAGTTACTTTTCTTGCAAATATTTCACCCCATTGTGCTCTAACTGAAAATCTATAAGTTGGCTTGATATTTTTTGTTCCAAGATTATTTGACTTTAATTGACTTTTAAATACCTTACCGAAGACACCTAATCTTGAACATAACATAGATATTCCTTCAATTAATCTTTTTGATGCAGAACTTGCTTCAACTGAATTCTTGCTAATAGTTCCGTCTCCAGAAAAGTATCCATTTAATAAACCTAAAATGAATTCTTCTGGTGCAATAAATGCATCTGTAGGAACATATTTATTAGCTGAACCTTTTCCAACAAACTTAGTTAAGAAATCTGCAAGAATTCCACAATTTCCAATTATACAATCAGATTGTCCACCAATTTTATTAATTCGAGATGTTTCTTTCCATTTTATAGAATGATTGTCAAACCAAGTTTTTACAAATGATTTTATATTTTCATTTAAGTTTGTAATGGAAATATTAGATCCATTTACATTTCCTTCAGCTAGGAATAGACCAATAAATATTCCATTTTCTTCATTAAATTCAAAAGTATCTTTAAACAAAATATCTTTGCGAAAAGCATGATAAGGATAAATATAACCATCTTTAATATTTTCTAAATTTGAACGGATTGCTACTCTTTGTAAAGAAGCTTTTTTACTATATGGAAGTGTAAATGTTTTACCATTATTTTCATTCCACCAACCAACTGGAATTTTATTTAGACCTTCCATTGTGCTTTTCATTAAATGAAGTGCTTTATTAAAATCTGTTCCATATATGTATTCACGTTTTGGTAAATAATTTGAGATATCTACAGACTCCAGTATTACAGGAGGTTCACAAAGTTCCATAGTAACAGGAACACAATCTCCAACCTTTATTTCAGGTGTAGGAGTCTCTTTCAACTTTTTTGTTTTATCATTCCAAATTAATAATGATTTACTTTCTGTAACAATTACGTTACGACCTCCGGAAGTCTTTATTTCGTAAAGTTCAGTACCTGGATCATGTCTAGTAATAGCAGTTACTTCTCCCCAAGTAACAACACCATTTTCATCTGTAGTTGGAATAAATACATCTCCATTTTCTAAATTCATTAATTCCATTTGACGCTCTGTAAAATGTTGAACTAATTCTGGTTTTGCATTGTCTAACTGACCATCAATCCATTTACCAATTTCAATATATTTTGCATTTCCATTTTCAATAATTACAATTGGTGTTTTCCATGTTACTGATTTT
>Ga0114959_10001267_pt1 | contig 22409 bp, 18 predicted proteins | sample C_130625_EF_Meta_FD_87317 | JGI IMG/M metagenome (GOLD analysis project Ga0114959, IMG submission 87317) | Freshwater microbial communities from Lake Croche, Canada to study carbon cycling - C_130625_EF_MetaG | ecosystem: Environmental > Aquatic > Freshwater > Lake | place: Lake Croche, Canada... | reverse complement strand
GGCCCTGAATTTAGAATGCTGATTATTGGAGCAGGTCAAATGAGTGAGTATCTAGCGACCATGGCAATCTTTAACGGGTTCTCAGTTACGGTATGTGACCCTAGAGATGAATATCGAAGCAGTTGGTCTGTGCCAGGGGTGACAGTAGACCATGGGTCACCCGATGATTTAGTCACACAACTAAAGCCCGACTCAAGAACCTGCGTTGTAGCACTCACGCATGATCCAAAATTAGACGATTTAGCATTATTAGAGGCTTTGCAAACAGAAGCTTTTTATGTTGGTGCAATTGGCTCTCGTCGTAATAATGAGTCCCGTAAATTGCGTTTGATTGAACACTTTGATCACACCGAAGCATCACTGCAAAAATTGCGAGGTCCGATAGGCATTTATATAGGAAGCAAAACACCTGCAGAAATTGCGGTGAGTGTTATGGCAGAAATTTTAGCTGTAAAAAATGGCGTACATTTACCAAAAGAGATGTCTGTTGGAGTTGCGAAAAAAGAATTAGAGTCTTAAACCCAAAATCATAGTTATTGCACTTGTAAATAGTTCGCAACTAGTCCAAGCAACGCGCACATAAAGAGAACGCGAATGATGCTTTGACCATAACGAATCATCGCAAGGCTAGCCAAAATGATGATGGATAGACTAAAAACAAGATGTTGTTGTATCAAATCAGGACTCATTCCTTCAGGAAACAAGGTATGAATAGCAAAAAATAGAGCCAGATTAGCGATAACCCCAACTACAGCACACGTAATGCCATTCAAAATGGGCAATACCCGTAATTCAGTGCGAGATGACTCAATAAATGGGCCGCCCAAAAAAATAAAACAAAAAGAAGGTAAGAAGGTAAACCAACTGACAATGATTCCGCCAAGGATACCCGCGAGAAGTGGGGATTCTAAAACGGTAGTGTGGGCATGAGCGGCAATAAAGCCAACAAAGGTGACCACAATGATTAAAGGACCTGGTGTTGTTTCACCAAGGGCTAAGCCGTCCATCATTTGAGCGGTTGTTAGCCAGTGAAAGTGTTCAACGGTCGCTTGAAACACATAAGGAAGTACAGCATAAGCACCACCAAAAGTGAGTAGAGCTGCTTTTGTAAAAAACCAGGCAAGCTCTGTAAAAAGATGGGATGAGCCAAAGACTGAAAGCAATATTCCAAAAGGGATGGCAAATGCCATAAATGAAATCAGAAGAACCATCAAAAAACGGTTTATATTAAATTGCGTATGAGCCAAAGGGGGCGAGTGATCATCAATTACTGCGGTGATTAGCAACCCTTTAGAAGCTTTTATGGAATGGGAAGAATAGTTAGCACCCATCCAATGTGGGTAGCTTTTGTGAACTAAATAACCGATTAGTCCTGCACAAATAATAATGATGGGATAGGGGGTTTGAAATTGCATGGCCAAGAATGAGCTAACGGCGATGACAAAATGTACAGGTTTTTTTAGAATTTTTTTACTAATACGATAGCCTGCCGCAATCACAATGGCGGTGACTGCTGGCTTAATACCGAGAAGAATGCCTGCAATGATGGGTGTATTTCCAAGGGTGACATAAACCGTTGATAAAGCAATTAAAAGCAATAAAGCAGGAAAAATAAACAAAAAGCCAGCAATAATCCCGCCAATCGTCCGGTGCAGTAACCAGCCCATATAAATTACTAGTTGGAGAGCTTCAGGACCAGGCAAAATCATGCAATAGTTCAGCGCATGTAAAAAGCGTTTCTCAGAAATCCAATGTTTATTTTCAACAAGTTCGTTATGAACCGTAGCAATTTGACCGGCAGGTCCTCCAAAACTAATAAAGCCCAACTTAAACCAAAACAACACAGCCTCACGAAAAGAGACATGCCGCAGGGTTTGTAAATCAGTTGGATTAGTTTTCAATCATACCGCCAACCACCTGGCTAAAGCCGGCATCTACATAAGTGATTTCACCCGTGATACCACTAGCTAAGTCAGACATGAAAAATGCCGCGGCATTACCAACATCATCAATCGTCACATTGCGACGCAAGGGAGCATTTTTTTCAACGCTACTTAGGATTTTGCTAAAGTCTTTAATACCACTCGCTGCAAGAGTTTTAATTGGGCCAGCAGAAATACCATTCACACGGATCCCCCGACCACCTAAAGACTGGGCTAAGTACCGAACGCTAGCTTCTAGGGCGGCTTTGGCGAGCCCCATCGTATTGTAATTAGGAACTACACGTAAGGAACCAAGATAGGTTAATGTGAGTAAGGCGGCATTGGGGGTGAGCATATCTTGGGCAGCCTTAGCCATTGCAGGAAAGCTATATGCTGAAATATCATGAGCGATACGGAAAGATTCGCGACTCAGGCCCTCTAAAAAATCGCCCGTAATAGCATCCTTAGGCGCAAAACCGATTGAATGAACAAAACCATCGAATTTTGGCCAAGTTTTACTTAAATCCTGAAAAAGTTGGGTTATTTGCTCATCGCTACCCACGTCGCAATCAAAAATAAGGGTGCTATTGAACTCCTGAGCAAATTCAGTAGTACGCTCTTTAAATCGCTCGCTGACGTAGGTAAAGGCTAGTTCGGCACCTTCGCGGTGACAGGCTTTTGCAATCCCATAAGCAATGGATCGATTTGATAATAAGCCAGTAATAAGAATTTTTTTACCTGTGAGAAAGCCCATGTTTATATCCTTTTGATGATGAGGTGTATCTGAATTATCCCAAAATCTTGATGGCACTACTACAAATGTCCAAAACTGATCTGCAATTCAAGTTGGTAGAATGATAAACATCAAATGAAAATACTCCTATTTATCCTTAGCGTTTTTCTGCTGCCTCAATCAGCGTGGGCAGGACATGCTTTTGCGCAATATGGAAACCCCAAATACCCCAAAGACTTTGCTTATTTTGATTTTGTTAATCCACAAGCACCTCAAGGCGGTACGATCACCCTAGCAAATCCAGATCGCCGCACCAGTTTCGATAAATTTAATCCCTATACCTTAAGGGGAGTATCAGCCCCAGGTATAGCAGGATTACTATTTGAATCATTAGCGATTGGTAGTGCGGATGAAACATCAACCATTTATGGTCTTATTGCAGATGATATGACGCTATCATCTGATCACTTATCCATGACCTTCCATTTGCGACCAGAAGCCAAGTTTAGTGATGGTAGTCCCATTTTGGGTAGTGACGTTAAATATAGTTTTGACACACTGATGAGTAAAGCTGCGCACCCTAGCTATCGCAATGTGTTTGCAGATATCAAGCAAGTTGTAGTACTTTCAGATCGATTAGTGCGATTTGACTTTAAAAGTAGGACAGGAGAGGCTCCATTACTTGCGGGAACAATGCCTATTTTTTCTTCTAAGTGGGGTTTAAAACCCGATGGTACTAGAACACCATTTGATCAATTGGCATTTGAAAAACCGATTGGTAGTGGGCCTTATATTATTGAATCTTACCAAACAGGTCGGAACATTGTTTTCAAAAAGAACCCTCAGTATTGGGGAAAAAATTTGAATGTGCGGGTCGGTAACTATAACTTTGACCGCATTGTTTATAAATTATTTAGTGATGACACCGTTCGATTAGAGGCTTTTAAGGCCGGTGAGTTTGATGCCATCGTGGAGTACCGTGCCAAATTATGGGCAAAAAGTTACGTTGGCCGTAAATTTAATTCCGGCTCCTTGGTAAAGAAAGAGTTTGTGCATCACAACGGTGCTGGCATGCAGGGCTTTGCCATGAATACCCGTAAAGAAGTATTTAATGATCCAAAGGTAAGGCAGGCTCTGGGATTAGCGCTAGATTTTGAGTGGTTAAATCGGCAGATTTTTTACAGTCAATATAAGCGACTCGATAGTTATTTCTCGAACTCCTTGCTAGGAGCTAACAATCAACCCAATAGCGTTCCAACAGGAGAAGAGTTACAGCTCCTCAAGAAATTACAACAAAAATACCCTGGTGAAATACCAACTTCTGTTTTTGGCCCTATGCCGTCGGCTGCCAGTACGGCAGCCCCAAGCTCTCTGCGCTCTAATTTGCTCAAAGCAAAAGAATTATTAGCTCAAGCAGGGTGGACCTATCGTGATGGTGCCTTACGCAATCAAGCTGGAAAGCCCTTTGAATTTGAGATGTTAGAAGACAGCCCATTTTTGTTGCGGATCCTTACTGCTTATGTTCGCAATTTAGAAAAGCTAGGAATCAAAGCTAATGTCCGTACAACAGATAATGCGCTATATCAACAGCGACTCAATGAGCATGATTTTGAAATGACCACGATTCGTTATCAAGATTCACAAAGTCCCGGAAATGAGTTATGGGATCGTTTTGGGAGTGAGGCAGCTACTCAAAAGGGAACTGATAATCAGATTGGTGTTCGTTTGAAAAGCGTTGACGAGCTCATATCACTCATTACGCGTGCAGAAGATCGAGACAAGTTATATATTGCCACCCGCGCCCTTGACCGGATTATGATTCACAATTATTTCGTGGTTCCACATTGGTATAACCCAACCCACCGTATAGCCTATAACACGCAACTGGGATACCCAGATCCACCTGACTATTACACAGCAGAGGGCTGGATACTTGGAAATTGGTGGCGTAATCCCAGCAGTAATGAACAGAAAGAATGATGATGAGACACGGACTAGCCCCATACATTGTCAAACGATTATTGTTAATGATTCCAACCTTAATTGGAGTTCTTACACTCACATTTGCAGTGGTGCAATTTGTACCAGGCGGACCAGTAGAACAAATGGTGCTTGAATTAAAAGGTCGAGGTGGGGCTGGAGTAGGCGCTGGAGAGTCTACCGGCGGTGGAAGTACGTATAGAGGACGACAAGGAATCGATGAAAAAAATTTAGCAGAAATAAAAGCTTTATATGGATTTGATAAGCCACCAATAGAGCGATATTTTCGTATGCTTGGTAAATTTGCACAGTTTGATTTAGGTGAAAGTTACTACCAGCATCAAAGTGTTTGGCAACTGATTATCTCTAAGTTGCCAGTCTCTATTAGCATAGGTTTATGGACGTTTTTCATTACCTACCTCATATCAGTTCCTTTGGGAATTTCTAAAGCAATACGAGATGGCACACGATTTGATACTGTCACGAGTATGCTAGTTCTAATAGGCTATGCCATCCCAGGATTTGTAATGGGAGTCTTATTGCTCGTCATTTTTGGTGGCGGTTCTTTCTTGCAACTATTTCCCTTAAGGGGATTGGTTTCTGATAATTGGGAATCGCTTTCGTGGTCAGCGCGGATAGCCGATTATTTATGGCATCTTGTCCTACCGATTACAGCATCGGTACTCGGCAGTTTTGCAGTGATTACCATGCTCACAAAAAACTCTTTCATTGAAGAGATTCGAAAACAATACGTCATCACTGCAAGGGCAAAAGGTCTTTCTGAGAGGCTAGTGATGTGGCGTCATATTTTTCGGAACGCAATGATTCCTTTGGTGACCGGTTTTCCGGCGGCATTCATCGGGGCATTTTTTGCCGGATCACTCTTGATTGAAACACTATTTTCCCTAGATGGATTAGGCTTAATGTCTTTTGAAGCAGTGATGCGAAGAGACTACCCAGTTGTCTTTGGTACTTTATATATTTTTACACTGATTGGTTTATTTACAAAATTAATCTCTGACATTGCATATGTCTTAGTCGACCCTCGTATTCAATTTGAGGGGCAGGGATCATAAGATGGCTACAAGTATAAAAAAGAAAAATACCGCATGGCAACGATTCAAAAGTAATCGTTTGGGTTATTCCAGTTTATGGATATTTCTGATTATTTTTGGTATTAGTTTGTGCGCTGAATTAGTTGCTAATGATAGGCCATTAATTGTTTCTTACGAAGGTAATACTTATTTTCCGATTGTCAAAGATTATTCTGAAACGACCTTTGGTGGAGACTTTGATACACCGACGGATTTTCATGATCCGTTAATCCGGGACAACCTACGTAAAAAAGGTAATTGGGCTATTTATCCGCTCATTGAGTACAGTTATTTAAGTCTTAATTACTTTTCCTCTCAACCGAATCCGGCAGCGCCGTCGAAGGATAATTGGGTAGGTACGGATGATCGCGGTCGAGATGTACTTGCAAGACTTATCTATGGGTTTAGGCTTTCTGTACTGTTCGGTTTGGCATTAACAATTGTTGGCGTCCTCATCGGCGTATTGCTGGGCGGTTTAATGGGTTATTTAGGCGGACGCTTTGATTTGTATACACAACGTGTAATTGACGTTTGGCGCTCACTTCCGGAATTGTATTTACTGATTATTTTTGCCTCAGTATTTACTCCGAGTATTTGGTTGCTTGTGATTTTATTATCTTTATTTAGTTGGATTCATTTGTCTGACTATGTACGTGTTGAGTTTTTTAGAAATCGTGGCCTTGAATATGTCAAAGCAGCTCGAGCTCTTGGTTTATCGAATTGGAAGATTATGCTCAAACACATATTGCCGAATAGTTTAATTCCGGTAATTACGTTTTTACCATTCCAAATGAGTGCTGCCATATTGTCATTAACGAGTTTGGACTTTTTAGGCTTAGGCGTTCCCCCAGACACGCCAAGTCTTGGAGAGCTCTTATCACAAGGTAAATCGAACTTGGATGCTTGGTGGATTTCGTTATCAACATTTTTGGTATTAGTTGGCACGCTATTGTTGTTGACCTTTATGGGTGAGGCATTAAGAAATGCATTTGACCCAAGAAGAAGAGGTTCATCATGATGCCGCATTTAAAAATAACCCAACTCTCTATTCAATTTGGTCAAGGTAGAAAAGAGCGTACCGTCGTAGATCATTTAGATTTAGAAGTACCTCCTGGATCACGAATTGCTATTGTTGGTGAGTCAGGTTCTGGCAAGTCGATGACGGCATTATCCATCTTGGGATTATTACCTGAAGGTGCAGACGTTCGAGGTCATATTCATTGGGGTGATCAAAACCTCCTGCGTATTCCAGTAGAGCAGTTAAGAAGTATTCGTGGGCGAGAAATTGCTATGATTTTCCAAGAACCCATGACTGCTTTAAATCCTCTATTTACGATTGGATATCAAATCATTGAGGCTGTGTTAATCCATGAGCCCTTGATTGGCAAAGATCTTGCTAATCAAAGAGCCCAAGAAATGCTGGAGCGCGTTGGACTCCCCGACGTTAAAAATAAAATGCATGCGTTCCCCCATCAGCTATCTGGAGGTCAGCGTCAACGCGCTATGATCGCTATGGCATTAGCGACCAAGCCTAAACTTTTAATTGCCGATGAGCCAACTACAGCTCTGGATGTCAATTTAAGAAAACAAATTTTAGATTTATTAAAAGACTTGCAACAGCATTCAGAAAATAAAGGGATGTCAATTTTATTGATTACTCATGACCTTAATTTAGTGAAAAAATTTGCACAACGTGTGGTGGTCATGCATCAAGGTCAAGTTGTTGAAAGCGGCAGTACAGAAGATGTATTCCAAAGACCTCAATCTGTATATACACAAATGCTGGTGAATAGTCGTCCCGAGTCCAATCTCCTGCCGATCGTTCCATTGGCAACCCATTTGCTTGAGGCCTCAGGAATTGAAGTTTCTTATCCATCGCCACAGTCTGGGTGGATGCAGTTACTCGAGTTCTATAAGAAGCCAAAATACACATCGGTATTACGCAATGTCAATCTTGAACTTAGGCAAGGGGAGACTCTTGGCATTATTGGAGAATCCGGGTCAGGGAAAACTACCTTAGGGATGGCTTTATTAGATCTTCTAGGAGGAACTTCAGCCCAAGTGAAAGGGAAGTTTGAGATCTTAGGTAAGTCATGGAATCACTTATCCGTTTTAGAAAAACGGCAAATGCGTTCACGATTTCAGGTGATTTTTCAAGACCCCTTTGGTTCACTATCGCCTCGCATGTCCGTTGGCCAAATTATTTCTGAAGGCCTAGACGTCCATTTTCCTAAGTTAACTCAGGATCAAAAAAACCAAAAAGTAGCAGAAGTCTTAGCGGAAGTTGGTTTAGAGAAAAGTGCAATTGAGCGTTACCCACATGAATTTTCTGGCGGGCAACGACAACGAATAGCAATTGCGAGGGCTTTAATCCTCAAACCAGAAATACTGATATTGGATGAACCAACATCAGCACTTGACGTTACTATCCAAAAGCAAGTTTTAACCTTACTCACTGATTTACAACACAAATATAACTTGGCCTATATCTTTATTAGTCATGATATTGCAGTGGTAAGAGCGATGTCCCATCGAATCATGGTCTTACAGCAGGGTGATATTGTTGAATTTGGATCTACTGAGGAGATTATTGGGTCACCACAGTCCGCATATACCCAAAACTTAATAAAAGAAGCTTTTTTATAAATGTGTCACAAAATGTATTGAAAATTGTCACAAACTTAGTTAGACTATTACTAATTGAAAATTATTACTATTAATACATGAAAATTCAACAACTTACAAAGTTCTCTTTGGTGACTTCCTTAGTCATCGCGACGACCTGTGCTCAATTATCCATTGCACAGTCTACGGAAGAAGTATCTGCGCCGAGCGCACCTAAACAGAATTTTTACGGAAAAGTTGCTGGAACGGTATCTGATAGTACATCAAGCCTCATTAATAACGCGATGGTATTGATCGGTGTTCGTTATCGCTGGGGCGAAAAGGTTCAAACAGGTTTTGATGCTAGTGCGTTTATCAAATATGTCTTCAAAGATAACCTTGGTTTTTTATTTCCTGCTAAGACTGATGAAATAAGTAAAGTGGGTTTACAAATTTCACGAGACAATTTAAAGCCTGGTGATTTAGTGTTCTTCAATACCTTGCAACGTGAAAACTCACACGTTGGTATTTATGTTGGTGAGAATAAGTTTATTCATGCACCTGCTCGCGGATCTGGTGTTCGTGTAGATGATATGACAACTGTTTATTGGGACATGAGGTTTGATGGTGCACGTCGCGTCAATCCAGCCAACAAACAAAGCATGCAGATGGATTTAATTATGAAGTAATTAGGTATTCAGTCCATCACAAGGGCAGCGTCGCTGCCCTTTATTTTTTCTTGAATTCCTCGATTTTATTTTTCAAGGCCATGATTTGGTGTTGCATGGCGATTTCACCGGCGAGAATAGCTGCGTTGCGAGACTTAAAGTCAGTACCCTTCATTTGAGGGAGTTGAGGAACAATCACGACATCCGCAAGAGGTAATTCCCAGTACGTAATACTTCGTCCCATGATGGTTGTTGTTTGCAGAAGAGTACCTAAAACACCACTGACATTTTGATCAGATGGATCTGAAGAAATATTGACAGCAATCACAATATCCGCACCTAAATTTTTTGTAAATTTGATAGGTACAGGGGATGTCAAGCCACCATCAACATACTCTTTACCTTGAATGATCGTTGGCATAAATATCCCAGGAACACTACTCGAGGCCCTTACAGCCTGACCCGTATCACCACGTTGAAATAAGATGGGATTACCTGTTTTAAGGTCGGTAGCAACTATGCCAAGGGGAATCTTCATTTGGTCAATCGTTCGATTTTTAACTAATTGATTGATTTTGGCTTGCAGAGCATCACCCTTGATCATGCCGCCTAATTTTCCGGCAAAGGGATTCGTCCAGTCTGCAATGGTTGCCTCATCGAGCTCAATGGCTATTTGTTGGAGTTCATTCCCAGAAATACCTGTGGCATAAATAGAGCCAATGACACTTCCGGCACTGGTCCCGACAATAATTTGAGGTTTAATACCGTTGGCTTCTAGAACTTTAATGACACCGATGTGGGCAAATCCTCTTGCAGCGCCACCGCCAAGAGCAAGTCCAATGACTGGGTTTTTAACGATGATTGGTGGGGTAATACTTACGATTGGTGGGGCAATACTAACCTCAGGGGCAGGTTTTGTGGGCGGCAAAGAAGAGCAAGAAGTCAGAACAACCGCTCCTAGGAGTCCTATGAGAGATAGATGTAAGGTTCTTATTAAATGATGTTTCATAATCCATTCGTGAGGGGACCAGCACTAGAATCAAGCTCAGCACATCAACTAATTTTGCTTATCGCAAGGAATTCGATATAATAACGTATTCGAATAAAAAGCATACGGTGGTTTTGTGTTTATTCCATTCGTCTGATCAGTACAATTGGTCACCTCTGACAGTAATTAAATCGATATTTCCAGTTGGAACGACAGTTAAGACATAACAGTTAACAACAGGCAAATAGGTTATTGGAGATCTTTGAGTTCCATCGCTCTGTTTAGATTTATAAGAAAGTAACTATTGAAAGTAATTTCAAACCTCATTAAATATGATTGAAAATCACTATAAGCAAGTGCTAGAAACGGCACTTTTATGCAGTCCTGAACCACTATCTATTAACGAACTTTCCCGTTTGTATGGTGATGAAGTAACCCCTGAGAACATCATTACATGGTTGCATGAGTTGCAACTAGATTGGGCTGAAAAGGGGATGGAGTTAGTCCATATAGCGACTGGCTGGCGTTTTCAGAGCCGATTATCCATGCGTGAATATTTGGATCGATTAACTGTTGAAAAGCCACCTAAATATTCCCGAGCAGTGATGGAGACTTTGGCAATTATTGCTTATCGTCAACCAGTAACAAGAGGTGAGATCGAAGAGATTCGCGGAGTAACCGTGAGTTCTCAAATTATTCGGCAATTAGAAGATCGATCATGGATTGAGGTGATTGGGCATAAAGATACTATTGGCCGCCCAGGTCTATATGCCACAACGAAGCAATTTTTAGATGATATGGCTATACCTAATTTACAGTCATTACCCTCGCTTGAAGATGGGATTGTTGTCGATCAAATCGCTCAACAAGTCATTAATTTTGGACAAACATTGTTGGATGAGCCCCTGGAAGATGCTGAACTCGAAGATGAGGCGCAGATATTGAATGATGACACGCCGATGATAGAAGCCCCGATTGAAGAAGATATAGTCTTAGACGAAAAGAAAATAAGTGATGAGTGAACATGAAATAACCGGTGATGCCCCTAAGTTGCCCCAAGCGGAGTCATCGGAAACAAAGCTTACTCCAAATCAAAATTCTGGGAATGCAGGTGAGCCAAATAGTGAACCGAGCAACGAGCCTAGGCGCTCTAGAAATCCAAGGTTTGGACGAAAAGGCGGTAAGTTTGGGCCGAAGCGTCCTCGACCAGATGGTGAGAGTGTGCAGCCTGTTGATCCAGAGAATGCCGCGCAAAACCCGGGAAGATCGCGCACGTCTAGTCGTCATCCTCATGCAAGACCACAACAAAATAACAAACCCAACCCGTTTAAAGAGCAGAGTGATATCTTATTTGCGCAAGTAGTCTCTGGAGAATTTGATGCACTTTTGGATGCGCCAGAAAATATAAATACAACACGTTCTGATAATGGACATGATGAAAACTCTACGCAAGATTTAATTGATCCAAGTTTAAAAGCGCTTGAAGATGCTCAGTCTAGGCAGTGGAATGAGAATGCTGAGCAGCCAGAGTCATCTGAAAATGAAGAGTCGATCAATCAATACCAATTTGCAAATGTTAACGAACTACCGATGTCGATGCGTGACGAAGTGTGGTCTGACCTCGATGGCTTAGATGATGACGTTGAGGATGAAGACACCGTCAAGTTACATAAGGTCTTAGCTGATGCAGGTATGGGATCTAGACGTGAAATGGAAGACTTAATTATTCAAGGTCGCGTCTCCGTCAATAGTATGCCCGCGCACATCGGTCAGCGTATTGGTGCAACCGATCAAGTGCGTATCAACGGTAAAACAGTACACCGTAAGATTCAGACTAAGCCGCCACGCGTATTGATTTACCATAAACCAGCAGGTGAGATTGTGAGTCAATCAGACCCTGAGGGACGACCAACGGTATTTGATCGTTTGCCAAAGGCTAAAAATGGGCGATGGATTGCAGTAGGTCGCTTAGACTTCAATACAGAAGGACTGCTGTTATTTACTACGTCTGGTGAATTAGCGAACCGTTTAATGCATCCCCGGTATGGTATTGAGCGTGAATATGCGGTCCGCATCATGGGCGAATTAGAGCATGATCAATCACAACTTCTTAAAAGTGGGGTTACTCTAGAAGATGGTGTGGCCAAGTTTTTGCGTTTAGCTGATGGTGGCGGAGATGGAGCAAATCGTTGGTATCACGTTGCTCTTACCGAGGGAAAAAATCGTGAAGTAAGACGTATGTTCGAAGCGGTAGGGCATATGGTGTCGCGTTTAATCAGAACAAGATACGGTATTTTTGTATTACCCCCGCGTTTGCGAAGAGGTCAATTTGATGAAGTGCCTGCAGATCAGATCGTGCAATTGATGAAGATGGCAGGGTTAAAAACAGCCAATTTAACTGTGGCACCACCCCATAAATCTCAGCATCGTGGGAATGATCGACAGAGTGACAACATGGGGCAGCCTGACCCGATGCAAACCTCCGTTTCGTATTGGGGATCACGAGAGGCTTTAAAAATGGCAGATAACCATTTAGGGCTTACGCAACATAAAAGTGGCCAATCAACCCAAGGCAACTCAAGAGGTGGGGCTGGAGCCAATAAAAATGGCCGCAATAACGGTCGACCAGGAGCTAAGGTTTCGCATGAACATGGTTTTGTAGGAGCTCCAGGAACTGGAGGAGCTGGAGGAAGAGGTAGGTCAGCCCAAAACGGCAAAAATAGACCAAAATCCAACTTTAAAGGTCCTCGGACAAAGAAACCTAGTGATTTAGCGTAAATTCGTATATAATTCTATTTTGCTGAAATTTGGTAGAATTTTAGTAAGAAATGGGCATTTGCCCATTTTTTTTTGCAGAAAAAAGTAATTTAGAAGTTGAAAATATATGGTTGATCAGAACCGAGTGATTACTGAAGTTGTTGAGAACTTAGGCTACTATCTCGTTGATATTGAACGAGAAGGTAGGGGTTTATTACGGGTAACTATTGAAAATAAAGACTTTAATGTCTTAATTAATGTGGGTGATTGTGAGAAGGTTAGTCATCAACTGACATATACCTTACCTGTAGAAAATGTCCCATTTGAGCGCCTGGAGGTATCTTCGCCTGGAGTAGATCGGATTCTGAAAACAGCGCTGGATTTTGAACGTTTTAAAGGTTTAGAAATTACCTTAAAACTTCACATAGCGATGGGCAGTCGTAAAAATTTTACCGGAGTATTGCAAGGTCTTCTCAGTGGAGAGCCTCAATCTCGGGATGCAGTTTGGGGATTGTTGATTGAGCCGAAGCCTGGTGAGTCCGCAATGCTTGAGTTTTCATTGGCCGATGTTGATAAAGCTCGGTTAGTTCCAGTACTTGATTTCAAAGGAAAAAAATCATGAGTCGTGAAGTTCTCCTCTTAGTAGATGCATTAGCACACGAAAAAAATGTGGATCGTGGCGTTGTTTTTGATGCCCTTGAGATGGCGCTAGCATCAGCTACCAAAAAGCGTTATGACATTGATGTTGATATTCGCGTGGCGATTGATCGACAAACTGGTGAGTATGAGTCTTTCAGACGTTGGTTAGTTGTACCGAGTGAATCTGGATTACAAGAACCAGATAAAGAAATCTTATTATTTGAAGCTCAAGAAGATATCGAGGATATTGAAACTGGTGAGTTTATTGAAGAGCAAATTGAATCGGAAGCATTTGGTCGAATTGGTGCACAAACCGCGAAACAAGTTATTTTGCAACGTATTCGTGATGCAGAGCGTGAGCAAATCTTAAATGACTTTTTAGAGCGTGGTGAAAAAATCATGAATGGCACCGTCAAACGTGCGGATAAAAATGGTTTGATTATTGAATCAGGCCGCGTTGAAGCTCTACTTCGTCGTGATCAGATGATTCCAAAAGAAAACTTGCGTAGTGGAGATCGTGTTCGCGCTTATATTTTGAAGGTTGATCGTGAAGCTCGAGGCCCACAAATTGAATTATCGAGAACATGCCCTGAGTTTTTATTAAAACTATTTGAAAATGAAGTTCCAGAAATTGAACAAGGCCTATTAGAGCTCAAAGCAGCGGCTAGAGATCCTGGTATTCGAGCAAAAATTGCAGTGGTTACCCACGATAAGCGGATAGACCCGATTGGTACTTGTGTTGGTGTTCGTGGAACTAGAGTAACGGCAGTGAGAAACGAAGTTGCTGGCGAAGCTGTTGATATTGTTTTATGGTCAGAAGATCCAGCTCAATTTGTGATTGGTGCATTAGCGCCGGCTCAAGTTTCTTCGATTGTGGTTGATGAAGAAAAGCACGTTATGGACGTTGTGGTTGATGAAGATAATTTGGCCATTGCGATTGGCAGAAGTGGTCAGAATGTTCGTTTAGCGAGTGAGCTCACTGGATGGCAGATCAATATCATGACGCCTGAAGAGTCAGCGAAAAAAGTTGAAGATGAAATGCAAAAGGTCCGTGAGCTATTTATGGCCAAATTAGATGTGGACGTTGAAGTTGCCGACATTTTGATTGAAGAGGGTTTTAATAGTCTTGAAGAAGTCGCGTACGTACCACTCAGTGAAATGTTAGAAATTGATGCATTTGATGAAGACACCGTCAATGAGTTAAGAACACGCGCAAGAGATTCTCTAGAGGCGATGGAAGCTTCACAACACGATGTTAAAGAAGTTTCTCAGGAATTGATTTCTGTAACAGGTATTAGTCAAGAAGTAATTGATCAATTAGTCGCCCATCAAATCAATACGCGAGATGATTTGGCTGAGCTTGCGGTTGATGAATTAGTAGAAATGACGCAAATGGATGAAGAAAATGCGAAGACACTCATCATGACAGCGCGGGCGCATTGGTTTAATTAAAGATAGAGGGATCGCATGGCGACCACAACTGTAAAGATATTGGCTGAAGAGTTACAACGTTCGACCGACAATGTTCTTGAGCAATTGCGGTTGATTGGAATTGAAAAAACAGCAGTAACAGATACGCTTACTGATAAAGAGAAGAAGGCACTATTGGATCATATTGAAAAAACACCTGCACCAGCAGCTGATGCAAGTGGCAGAAAAAAAATTACGCTGACCAAGCGTGAAACCAGTGAAATCCGTCAATCGGATTCTGCGGGAAGAACTCGAACTGTTCAAGTCGAAGTTCGGAAAAAGAGAGTTTTAGTCAAAGGTGATGCAACTCCGCCAGAAGAGGTGGTGGTTGAGCCTGTGCAGGTTAATGTCCCTGTAAAGCCAATTATTGATGACCAAGAGTTAGCCAAGCGTGAAGCGGAAGCTAACCGTCAGGCTGAGTTATTGGCGCGTCAAGAAGCTGAGCTACAAGCGGTTAATGATGCAAAAAAATTAAAGCAAAAGATTGCAGAAGAAGCGCAAAAAGTTGCCGAGAAAACACCAGAAAATACTCCTGAGTCGAATAAGGTAGAAGAAGTGTCGACGGCGCCTAAGGCTCCAATCAAACCAGTTGTTGTCGAAAATGACACAACAGAAGCAGATTTAAAGTCGATTCGCGCAAGAAGGGCAGTTGCCGAAGCAGAGGCCTTAGCTATCCGCGAAATGATGAGCACGCCGTCCAAAGTATTGAAGGCTCCACCCCCACCTGCTCCTGCAGTCGTGGATGATAAAAAGGGCACTTTACATAAACCCGTAAAAGTAGAGGGTGCAGAAGAGAAGAAGAAAGCCGTTATCAAGCCAACTGGCAAGTTAATGAAAACTACGGAAACCTCTTCAACATGGCAAGAAGAAGGCGCGAAGAAAAAAACTGTACTCAAAACTCGCGGAGACTCATCAGGCGGCATAGGTGGTGGTTGGAGGAGTGGTGGAGGTCGGAAGAAGTCTCATTCCTCCCAATCAGATGTCCCAACAAATTTTGTGGCACCCACTGAACCTGTGGTTCGTGATGTTCACATACCAGAAACCATTACTGTAGCGGAGTTATCGCACAAAATGGCGGTTAAGGCTGCAGAAGTAATTAAGTTATTAATGGGTATGGGGCAAATGGTTACGATTAACCAAGTCCTTGACCAAGATACGGCTATGATTATTGTTGAGGAAATGGGTCATATTGCGCATGCAGCCAAGTTAGACGATCCAGATTTAGATTTAGGTGAACAAGCCTCTATCGATGTTGAACTCCTCACACGCCCACCGGTAGTTACGGTCATGGGACACGTGGACCACGGTAAGACATCTTTATTAGATAAAATTCGATTTTCTAAAGTCGCGGCTGGTGAAGCTGGGGGTATTACTCAGCATATAGGTGCTTATCATGTGGAGACACCGCGCGGCATGATTACGTTCTTGGATACGCCAGGGCATGAGGCATTTACTGCAATGCGTGCACGTGGAGCCCAGGCTACTGATATCGTTATCTTAGTTGTTGCGGCAGATGATGGCGTGATGCCCCAAACAAAAGAAGCGATTGCCCATGCAAAAGCAGCGGGAGTGCCAATCGTTGTAGCAGTCAATAAAATTGATAAACCTGACGCAAACCCGGATCGTGTCAAACAAGAATTAGTTGCTGAGCAAGTTTTACCTGAAGAATACGGTGGTGATTCTCCATTTATTAATGTATCAGCAAAAAATGGTGACGGTATAGATGAGTTATTAGAAAACATCTTATTACAAGCTGAAGTTTTGGAGCTAAAAGCGCCGATAAATACTCCAGCCAAAGGTTTAGTCATTGAAGCAAGGTTAGATAAAGGTAAGGGGCCGGTAGCCACCATACTAGTGCAAAGTGGGACGCTCAAACGTGGTGATATGTTATTAGTAGGCCATTCATTTGGTCGTGTCAGAGCTATGCTTGATGAAAATGGTAAAGCATGTAACGAAGCGGGGCCTTCAATTCCGGTTGAAATTCAGGGTCTTTCAGAAGTTCCGGCGGCAGGTGAAGAGGTTTTAGTAGTTTCTGATGAACGCAAAGTACGTGAAATTGCACTTTTCCGTCAAGGTAAATTTAGGGATGTGAAACTAGCCAAGCAACAAGCCGTTAAATTAGAAAACATGTTTGATAATGTTGGGGAAGGAAGTGTTGAAACCAAATATTTACCAATCATTATTAAAGCAGATGTGCAGGGTTCACAAGAGGCACTTGCACAATCGCTCATGAAGTTATCTACCCCAGAAGTGCGGGTGCAAATTGTGCATGCGGCAGTCGGTGGAATCACCGAGACGGATATCAATTTAGCCGTAGCATCAAAAGCCGTGGTTCTTGGATTTAACTCTAGAGCAGATGCATTAGCGCGTAAATTAGCAGAATCTAACGGCGTTGATATTCGTTACTACAACATCATCTATGATGCGGTAGACGAGATTAAAGCCGCCATGAGTGGTATGTTAACTCCGGACAAAAAAGAAGAGATCATTGGTATGGTTGAGATCCGCCAGGTCTTTACTGTTTCTAAGATTGGTTCGATTGCAGGTTGTTTAGTCGTTGATGGACTCGTCAAGCGGGCTTCTAAAGTAAGGCTATTGCGTGACAATGTTGTCGTGTGGACTGGTGAGTTAGACTCACTCAAACGCTTTAAAGATGATGCCAAAGAAGTACGAGCTGGACTTGAATGTGGATTGTCTTTGAAAAACTACAATGATATTAAAGAGGGTGACCAATTAGAAATTTTTGAAGTTACGGAAGTAGCAAGAACTTTATAATTTTTTATGGCAAAAGCTCCTAAACACCGTAACCAACGTGTCGCGGATCAAATCCAGAGAGATCTAGCACAGATTATTCCGCAGGAGATTCGTGATTCATCGATGGGGCTTGTTACATTGCAGTCGGTAGAGTTAACGACTGACATGGCGCATGCCAAAGTGTATTACTCAGTTCTTGGCGCTGACCCAGAAATTGCGGCAAGAATATTGAAAGAAAAAGCTGGATTATTACACTCGATTTTATTTAAGCGTTTGCATATACACACGGTACCTACCTTGCATTTTTTTCATGATCAATCCATTGAACGAGGCATTGAAATGTCACGACTGATTGATCGTGCCTTACAAAGCGCTGCTCCGGAAAACCCTAAAGAGGAACTTTGATGCGCAATGAAAAATTGCGCTGGACTGACGGAGTTGTACTTTTAGACAAGCCCGGCGGTATCAGCTCTCAAAAAGCAGTGACCATGGTCAAGCATGCATGCCATGCCGACAAAGCTGGGCATACAGGCACACTAGACCCTTTAGCTACAGGATTATTAGCGGTCTGTTTAGGCGAAGCGACTAAATACTCGCAAGACCTATTTAATGCAGATAAATCCTACATAGCGACCTTATTATTTGGTGTAAAAACAGATACTGGTGATGCAGAAGGAAAAATTATTGCAAGTGCAGAAGAGCCTTCTGAAATTTTAAAAGAAAGTTTTCCGTTGCAACTGCAGCATCTTATTCCACGCTTTATGGGAAAAATTTTACAAGTGCCCCCGATGTATTCAGCAATCAAACGCGATGGACGGCCGTTATATGCCTATGCGCGAGAAGGTGAAATGTTTGAGCTTGAGGCACGAGAAGTTAAGATTACTGAATTTGAAATACTCTCCTGTTCGTGGCCGGTAGCTGTGATTAAAGTGAGTTGTAGTAAAGGAACATACATTCGAAGTTTGATTTCTGATCTAGGCGATGCATTAGGTTATGGGGCGCACATGACAGAGCTTAGGCGCACCAGAATAGGTCATTTGCAATTAGCCGATGCGCAAACCCTAGAAGAAGTGAGTGACGAAGTCAAAATGATGCAAGTTGACTCCTTAATTACTCATGTACCCGCGATTATTCTTGAGCATCATTTAGCACTTCGCTTAAAGATGGGGCAGCGAATTCATTTGCGTGATGTCATGCCGGATGGATATGAATCCATATTAGATGCACCGATATTACGGATTTATCATTTGCAACAAAGCTCAGAGCAGTTTATGGGGTTGGTAGATCAAAAAAATGGCGTATTGCATCCCAAACGCTTATTAGCCACAGATCGCTTAGAGCATGTATTAGAACAAGGCTTAATCCCAGAGTATTTTAGTTCTGACACATCTATCAAGCATCATTTACAGAATTCTCATTTTTAGTTTTTATTTTTGAAAGTATTACGATGAACAAACGCGCTATTAGAAACATTGCAATTATTGCCCACGTGGACCACGGCAAGACGACACTCGTGGATCAGCTTCTCCGTCAATCGGGGACTTTTCGCTCAAATCAGGCCGTTACCGAACGCGTCATGGACTCAAACGACTTAGAAAAAGAGCGAGGCATTACGATTTTGGCTAAAAATTGCGCCGTGGAATATGAAGGCACGCACATTAATATCGTAGACACACCGGGCCATGCTGACTTTGGTGGAGAAGTAGAGCGGGTATTGTCGATGGTGGATGGTGTATTACTATTAGTTGATGCCGTTGAAGGACCAATGCCACAAACCCGCTTCGTTACCAAAAAAGCACTCGCATTAGGACTACGTCCGATTGTTGTTGTGAACAAAGTAGACCGTCCAGGTGCTCGTATTGAGTATGTTGAGAATTCAACATTTGAGTTATTCGATAAATTAGGTGCATCTGAAGAGCAATTAGATTTTCCGATTGTGTATGCATCAGGATTAAATGGATTTTCTGGAATGAATCCAGACGTTCGCGACGGAGATATGCGGGCATTATTTGAAACAATCATCGATCACGTTCCAGTGCGTGATGACGATACAGAAGGCCCTTTGCAACTGCAGATTTCCTCGATTGACTACAACAGTTATGTTGGAAAAATTGGTGTTGGTCGTATCTCAAGAGGTACGATTAAACCAGGCATGGACGTTATTTGTATGAATGGTAGTGACGGTGTCCCTTTTAAAGGTCGAATTAATCAATGCCTCAAATTTAAAGGACTAGAGCGCGAACAAGTAACTGAAGCGATTGCTGGTGATATCGTATTGATCAATGGTATTGAAGATATATCCATAGGTACAACGATTTGTGCAGTTGACAACCCAGATCCATTACCGATGCTCAAAGTAGATGAGCCGACACTCACGATGAACTTCATGGTTAACACGAGTCCACTGGCTGGACGTGAAGGTAAATTTGTGACGAGTCGCCAACTCCGCGATCGTCTCGATCGTGAATTAAAAGCGAACATGGCTCTCCGTGTGAAAGACACAGATGACGATACGATCTTTGAAGTATCTGGCAGAGGTGAATTGCACCTCACCATTTTGATTGAAAATATGCGTCGTGAAGGATATGAATTGGCTGTATCACGACCACGCGTTGTATTTCATGAAGATGAACAAGGAAATAAATTAGAGCCCTTTGAAAATCTGACAGTGGATGTAGAAGATACAACACAAGGCTCAGTGATGGAAGAGTTGGGTAAGCGCAAAGGCGAGCTCCTTGATATGGTGAGTGATGGCAAAGGACGAACACGTCTCGAGTACAGAATCCCAGCCAGGGGCTTAATTGGCTTTCAAGGCGACTTCCTAACGATGACAAGAGGCACAGGATTAATGAGTCATACCTTTGACGCCTACGACAAGGTCAGGGATGGCATCTTAGGAGAGCGTCATAACGGCGTATTGATTAGCCAAGACAACGGCGAAGCTGTGGCCTATGCATTATGGAAACTACAAGACCGTGGTCGTATGTTTGTCTCACCAGGCGACCCTTTGTATGAAGGAATGATCATCGGTATACACAGTCGTGACAATGATTTGGTGGTCAACCCTATCAAAGGGAAACAGTTAACGAACGTGCGCGCTTCAGGAACCGATGAGGCAGTTCGTTTAGTAACGCCAATTCAGATGTCACTCGAGTACGCGGTTGAATTTATTGCCGATGACGAATTAGTAGAAGTTACACCAAAAAGCATTCGTTTACGTAAGCGCTATCTCAAAGAGCACGAACGTAAAAAAGCTTCTAGAGATTAAAGCGGTTATTTGGAGTTCTTAGGTGCATCTTCAGAAACTTCAAAACATCAATGGCGTTGGCCCAAGTAAGGTTTTTCTTCCAGAAGGACCTTACTTAACTGTTCTTGATTTTTTGGAAAAGCGATTTCCGCGCGGGACTAGGGCGGGATGGGAACGTCGCATGATAGCAGGTCGTGTTTTTAATCAAAATGGCATCTCCTTATTACCAGATAGCCCCTATTTACCTAGAACCATTGTTTATTACTACCGAGAGTTTGCTGAGAACTTTGTTATTCCTTTTCAGGAATCCATTGTATTTGAGGACGAGCTTTTATTAGTAGCTGATAAGCCCCACTACTTACCAGTAACGCCAGTTGGACCCTATATTCAGGAAACATTATTAGTGCGACTTCGTCGCCGCACCGGTATTGAGCAATTAAGTGCATTACATCGATTAGATTTAGAAACAGCTGGTTTAGTCATGTTTACTAAGCAAGTATCTACCCGTGATACCTACGCTAGCTTATTTAGAAAACGTTTAATCAGCAAAACATACCATGCCATATCTCAAGACTCCGATAGATATCAATGGCCTTTGACTTACAGCAGTTACATTGAATCCTCAAATGAGTTCATGAAAATGCAAGAACGCAGTGGTGCGGCAAATGCCATTACACAAATACAAGTGCTCGAGCGCGATAGGGGACATGCTTTATATCAGTTACAGCCCCAAACAGGGAAGAAACACCAATTGAGAGTGCATATGAATGCCTTAGGTATGCCGATATACAACGATCAAATTTACCCAACCATGCTAGCTTATACGGCCCCAGAGAAGAGAAATTATGCTAATCCCCTACAGCTGTTGGCTAAAGAACTTCGTTTTATAGATCCAGTTACAGGTATGGAGCGTCACTTCGAATCTCTGTTACAACTGCAATGGCCAATACCCGATCTAATTGATCAAAGTTAGATTTAAAATAATTTATGTTGATTCTTCCGTCGAGACATCTTGAAACAAATCAGATGAATAGATGAGTGTTCTATATCGATCATGTAAATCAACGGTTTGCACAAAGATAGGTATTTTATTTATAATTTCGAAACAATTTCTATGAAAGAAAAAATAGGTATAAGGGTTTTCCATAGATACCCCTTTTTCTGAAAATAGATTAGCATTTGATCATTAGTTTAACTTGGAGATAATTATGTTTGTATCGAATATCCGCCGTCGTCTATTCGTCACTGCGATTGCCTTGATGGCAACATTGGGAGTGGCTACAGTATCAATGGCGCAGAATAAACCAGCTTTAAAAATTGGTTTTGGTATGGGTCTTACTGGTGGTATGGCTGCAAATGGTAAAGCCGCATTAGTCGCAATGGAAATTTGGCGCGAAGAGACCAATAAAAAAGGTGGCTTATTAGGCCGTCAAATTGAATTCGTATATTACGACGATCAGAGTAACCCTTCATTAGTGCCAGGCATTTACACAAAATTACTCGACGTTGATAAGGTTGATTTAATCATTTCTGGATATGGAACTAACTTAATT
>Ga0114959_10001266_pt1 | contig 22424 bp, 21 predicted proteins | sample C_130625_EF_Meta_FD_87317 | JGI IMG/M metagenome (GOLD analysis project Ga0114959, IMG submission 87317) | Freshwater microbial communities from Lake Croche, Canada to study carbon cycling - C_130625_EF_MetaG | ecosystem: Environmental > Aquatic > Freshwater > Lake | place: Lake Croche, Canada... | reverse complement strand
GGCGGCGGATAACCGGCAAAGTCCGCACCTAGGACAGAAGTCTCTAATTTGTTGTGGTTTTGATGTTAATTTGGGCGATAATGGGTTAGGTTTCCCGAGAGATTTGCATGATCACCACTGCCTTCGCTTTATTGCTCCTGGCTCCGAGTGCGCGCACCGTTACGTACCACGGGCCGGTGAATCGGCTGGATGTTGTACTGAGCGAACTTGGTCGACAGACGGGAGAGAATCTCCAGCCCGGCGCGGCTATTGCCGACCTACCGGTTTTCCTACGTTGCGATAATCAGCCGGTCGCCGACGTTTATGCCCACCTCGCGCAGGCGGTCCATGGGCGTTGGGAGCGCGATTCCAAGGCGGTTCGTCTGGTGCGGGATTCACGCGATATCACGAATGAGCAGCGTGAAGACGAAAAAACCAACGCTCAATTCCTAGAGAAGGCGCTGCAGAAGAAACGCTAAGAAGTTGCGAAAATGGAGCCATTCTCGGAATCGCAGGCCACCACCATCGTGCGCCAACTGTCGGCTCTCAACAAGGAATACGACCCCAACCGCGCGGACAACACTTTCTATACGCGCACCCAGGCCATTGAGAAACAGGGGCCGGTGAAACAAGCCCTCACCCGCGTGATGGCAAACTTTGACGCCGCCATGCTGGCATCGCTGCCGAACGGCATCAAGGTCGTTTTCAGTAACCGTCCCAACGCCAGTCAGCATCCTTTGCCGGATGGCTGCCAGCAGATCCTGGCGCGATCGATCCAAGACCAAAACACCTTTGCCGCGGCCGCGAAAAAATACGGCTTGCAACCGCCCCAGATTAACGGTGGAAGCTACATTTACACGCAATTGCTGCAGCAACTAGATTCGGCGGAGCAGGTAGATCGGGTGTGGCTCAGCCTCTTTTATCGGCAAGGAACGATGCTTCAGGTGGAACTGAAGATGCTCAACAAGAAGGGCATCACGGTGATGCAAGCTTCTGACTACATTTCCGTAAACGGGATGGATGAACTTGGCCAAGACTGGTTTACCGGCAAACCCAAACCGAGCGATACGTTGCTGAAGTTTGATGCCGACCGGAAGGCGATGATTGATGCGATCGCCATCAAATTGGAACCCGGTCAAACCCCACCGTCTACGTTGCCGCCGCTGCCGCCCTTTGCCCGCGAAATTGCCCTCAATGTGGACAAGGACGAGCCCACAAAGTACTTCGTGACCGACCTCATCGATCAGGCGATCCCGCCGGGACCCGTAGCCGCTGTGATCGACGACCAGATGATGTTCTTTACGTTTATTCAACGCAAGGAATCGAGCTTAGCATCGGCCTCCAAGTTACTTTCGGTATTTGGACAAATTACCACCGAAGATGGGTGGACCCATATCCGTCCGCGCATGATGGGTAAGTTCATGAGGGAGCGGCTAAGCCGTAAAGTGCAGGCGCAGATCATCCGCACCGCCACCGCTAAGGACAGTTTCTCCATCGAAGATCAAGCGTGGATGGCGTTCGTAAATGGCGATAAGGAATTTGATCTTCTTTCCCTACTTTTTAGTCAAAGACTTCGCTCCCGGATGGATTACAGCATCGGTAACGGGAACGTTTACGCCCGGTTATACGGCAGTCTTTCGGATTCCCAGCGGCGAACCGCCGCGGGCAGCGGACTTGCGGCCTCCAACCTGGTGAAGCCCCAACTCGAAATCCTCAACAAGATCATCTTCGGGCAAAACTTGAACGTCAATTACGATATTGAAGCCGCCAAGGCAGCGGGCGAGAAGGTTTCGGCCGAAACATTTGATTGGTCCGCATTCTATAACGGCGTTGGCAACGATGCCACGGAGATTTTCCCAACCGGTGACATCGGAACGGTGGTCATCAAGACCACTGAATCAACCGACACCGTGTTGGTGCCGGAAAGAGTGGAGGGCAGTAATCGTTGGTATGGTGACCAAACCGCAGAAGACTACGCCACCCAACAGTTCTATCGCACCCGACCCGACATCTTTACTTGGATTGACCGGAATGATAATCCTCCCACCAAGTTCCGGTGCGCCAAACGCCGGCAGTTGAATATCACCCTGGTGCTAAAGCCCGGCATCATGAGCTCGCAACAGGTGAACGAGAATAACTTCATTGTGTCCAGCCCGGTCACGTACAGTGGTCTCCCCGCCGACTTTCGGGCCCAAGTGGAAACCGCTATGGCGCGACTGAAAGAGCAGTACAAGGACGCTAAACCCGGGCAGTACGGAGCCCCCGCCCGCACCGGATCCAAGATCCCGCCGCAATAGTGAGAGTCCTCAGGTGTGATATTCGGCGTTGATTCGTACGTATCCGTAGCCGAAATCGCACGTATACATCGTCGCCGTCTCACCGGGGCCGACCGTGAGATCGATACGGACGTCATCGTGCTTCAGCGCGGTAGAAACACGCTTGGGATCAAACGCGGCGGGCCCGCCGGCTTCGAACAGAACGTAACGCTCTCCGTCAATCTCTAGCGCGAGGTGGATATCATTGATCGAAAAGTCCACGCCCGCCTTTCCCGCGGCCATCAGAATGCGGCCCCAGTTGGGATCGCATCCAAACATCGCCGTCTTTACCAGCGGAGAATCGGCAATCGAGCGCGCAATCCGGCGGGGATCCGGCGAGCCGGTCACGCGCACCTCAATCAGCTTTGTCGCCCCTTCCCCGTCGCGCGCCACCTGCTTTGCCAGGTCCACGCAGACTTGGGTCAGTCCGGCTAAGAAATCGGCTTCGCTGGGTGCATCTCCACTCGCGCCATTCGCCAGCAGAATCAGCATGTCGTTGGTGCTGGTGTCGCCATCCACCGTCATGCAGTTGAAGCTCTGGTCGGCGGCCGCCCGCAGTAGTGCGTTTAAGTCGAACCCGGTCGTCACCGCATCGGTGGCAAGGAACGCCAGCATCGTGGCCATATTCGGCGAGATCATCCCGCTCCCTTTGGCGACGCCGTAGATCACGGCCCCGCCCGGCAACGTCACCCGTGCCTCTTTCTCCACCAGGTCGGTGGTGAGAATGGCTTCCATAAATGGCGTCGGAGATGGACCCAGAACCGTGGCGGCTTCGGCAATTCCGCTCTCCACCTTCGCCATATCCAAAAGCTGACCGATCACGCCGGTACTCGCCACCGCCAACTGGTTCGGCTGCAATTTCAGGTGCTGCGCCGCCAATTCCGCCATCCACACGGTGTCTCGACGCCCTTGTTCTCCCGTGGCGCAATTCGCATTTCCGCTGTTCACCACAATGGCCCGGACATTTCCTTGGCGCAAAACTTCTCGCGTGTAGTCGACGCACGCGGCCCGAACCTGGTTGGTGGTAAGGACGCCGGCCGATCTGGTTTCGTGGTCACTCACCAGTAGTCCAATATCGTTTCGCTTATTCTTCAGGCCGCATCGGGCCCCCGCGAACCGAAAGCCAAGGGGAAGCATGGTGTTATTATCCCGATCCCCAGTTTTCGGTCTAGTTGGCTGCCGGGTATGGTGCGGGCGTGTTTACAAAGTATCCGGTGATTCTCGCCAGCGCTTCGCCTCGGCGTCAGCAGTTGCTGAAGCCCCTTGTCGAGAGTTTCCGGGTGGTTCCGGCCGATCTCGACGAAGATGCCCTCACGGAATCGGACCCGTGGGCTACCGCCGCTGGCCTCGCGATCGCGAAGGCGCGGAGCATCGCGCGGGACTATCCTGACCATTTGGTGATCGGAGGTGACACGGTCGTGGCGTATGAAGATGCCAGCGGGTGGCATCAACTCTCAAAGCCCATGGATACGCAAGATGCTATCCGTATCCTCACGCTCCTGTCCGACCGTCAGCACGTGGTCATCACGGGGCTGGCCGTGGTGTATCCCGGCGGCGAGCAAGTGACTACCGACCATACCGAAGTGACATTCCGGGCCCTGTCCACGGCCGAAATCGCCACGTATGTGGCAACCGGCGAGCCAATGGATAAAGCGGGGGCCTACGCAATCCAAGGCGGTGCGAGTGGGTTTGTATCCGCCGCTAACGGAAATATCTCCGCGGTGGTGGGACTGCCGGTGGAGCGACTCGAAGAAATCCTAAGTGGAATTTCCGCCGCCGCGTAGTTCAGAAATCACCCGCTCGGCGCGGCGAATGTGATACGGGAGGGCGAGAAGGTAGCTTCGCCCGCTTTCGGTGGAACGGTCCACGCTCACTTGTCGGCCCTGACCAATCGCGTCGGATAGTAGATCGGCCAGTGCCGAATCCGCGCCTTTGCCTCGCCCAGCCGGAACCACTTCCATGAGAATCGCGAGCAGGATGGGTGCCTTTTCCTGAGGCGCGGCATTGAAGGTCGTCCGCGCGGTCGCAATCGCCGCGTTCACGTCCCCCAGCATCGCCTGACATCGCGCCAGCCGGAGAGAATCGTTGACCCGGCGATCCTCCGATTGGGGGTTCTTGAGGGCCACCACCAACATCTTTTCGGCATCAGCAAAGCGGTTAGCCGCAATGAGGACCTCCGCGTATTCCCACGCTTGGCTCGCTTGAACTTCATCGGGCCGGATGTCCTTCAAGAGTTCGGTGGCGTAGTCGGTCAGCATCTTACGTGCTTCGGCATCGGTGATCTCCCGGTGGCGAGCCCGACCAAAGAAGGCGTCGGCGGCCCCGGCCAGATTGCGTCGCAAGACCTCCGGGGCCATGACTCCGGCATTTTTAGGATCGTTGGGGTCGGGCAGGGTTGGCGACTGGCAACCGGTAATGAGCACGGCAAACGTTAGCCCAATTGCTGTTGCCAACCGGTTTTTCATTCCACCACCTGGTACCGGTGATCGCTGAACAGGGCGTCTCGGTACACCTCACCGCCGCAGAACGTCACTATGGCCTTACCCTTCAGCTTGAACCCGTGGAAAGGCGTGTTCTTACTCTTGCTGAACGTCTTGGCGCGGTCGAAAACGTACTCCACATCGGGATCGATGATGGTGACCTGGGCGACCGGAGTTACGCCGGGTTTGAGTGAGCCAGCGTCGAGCCGGAGAATCTCGGCCGGTTTTGTGCTGAGCTTGCGAACGGTCTCCAGCGGACTCAGTACGCCGGTATGGGTGAGGTAGGTCAACGTGACGCCGACCGCCGATTCCAGCTGAGCCGTCCCGAACGGCGCCTCTTCGAACGGCACGTCCACCTCGTGTGAAGCGTGGGGACTGTGGTCACTGGCAATGCAGTCGATCGTGCCGTCGTTGATGCCCTGGAGCAGCAAATCGATATCCACCTGGGTGCGGAGCGGAGGAATCGTCTTGTACCGAGTGTCAAATTCTCCCACTGCATCATCGGTAAGCGCAAAGTGCATCGGGCAAATTTCGCAGGTGATCGGCGCGTTTAGGTACTTCAACTGTCGCACCATCTCCACCGCCCCCCAGGTGCTCACGCGCATGATGTGCAGGCGGCAACCGGTATGCAGCGCCAGCAATCCGTTACGGACAATCGCGATCTCTTCGGCGCAGCGAGGGATGCCTTTCAGGCCCAATTTCGCGCTGATCTCGCCATCGTTCATGCTCCCGCCGTCGCTGAGTGACGTGTCTTCGCAGTGAGCCATGATGGGCAAGTCGAGCTGCACGCAAAACTCCATCGCGCGCATCATCACCAGCGAGTTTTGGACCGGAAATTCTTCGTCGCTGGCGGCAACTATGCCGGCCTTCTTCATGGCCGATAGGTCCGCCAATTCTTTCCCCTTCATGCCACGGGTCAGCGCGCCGACGGGCGCAACAAAAATGCCGCCCGCCTCCGGAGAGGCCGCCTTGTCCAGAATAAAGTCAATCAGCGCCGGATTATCCAGCGGCGGATTGGTGTTGGGCATACAGCAGATGGTGGTGTATCCGCCCGCCGCCGCAGCCTGGGTGCCCGTGGTAATGGTCTCTTTATGCGATGCTCCGGGTTCGCGTAGGTGAACGTGCATATCCACCAAACCTGGGGTGATCCACAGGCCCGTGCAGTCGTAAATCTCGTCCAGATCGCTATCGTCGCTGATATCGCCGATCTCGATGATCTGGTCATCCTCAATCAGCACGCTGCCGATGGTATCCAACTCTTGCGACGGGTCCAGAATCCGCCCATTCTTTAGCAACGTCCGCATCAAAATTAGTATGAACCGTTAGCGGCACTCGGTGAAATGACGGTCACAATAAAGCCGTGGTTCCGGTTCCCGATAATCCCTTCGCAGCGTTAACGCTCATCGTGGCTCCGGCGGTGCTGACGAATGCGACCAGCATCCTCACGTTCGTCACCAGCAATCGGTACATCGTGCTCCTCGACCGGTGGCGAACCGTGGCCGGTGACATTGACGAACTCCCGGATTCCGACGAAAGGCGCATGCGGGTTAGCCATGTAGACCGATTGGAGCGCCGGGCGCAGATGCTACTGCGGGGTCTGCGCGGGCTATTTCTCACGATCGGTATGTTCGCGATTTCGGCCCTAACGGCGTTAATCGGAGCTTCGCTAAGCGCAAATAAGGTTGCCGATATTGCCGCCTTCCCCATGGTGGCCCTTGCCACCGGAACGATCGGGGTGATCAGTCTGCTTTACGCGCTTTCGCAATTGGGCCTCGAGGCAACGCTTTCGGCAACCCACGTCCGGGATGAGGCGCACCTGCTGAAGGTCCGGGGCGCCCATCCCCACGGTTCAATCTAGGCCGCGCGGCGGGCGGTTACGGGCACATGCGGCTCGATGATGTCTTCGAGTCCGCCGCCGAAGCCCCAGTACAGTGACGCCATCCGCACAAACACGCCATTTTCAATTTGTGCCGTAATGGCGCTTTGGTCCCCGTCGGCCGTCCAGTCGTCCACCTCAATGCCTCGGTTGATCGGGCCCGGGTGCATCACCAAGCAATCGTCATTCGCCCACGCTAACGCCTCGCGGTTGATCTGGTACATCGAAGCGTATTCCCCAACACTGCTGAGCATGCCTTCGCTCATCCGTTCCTTCTGCAGCCGCAGACAAATAATCACATCCGCACCACTAATGCCGGTTGCCAGATCGTGGTGAACGATGCCGGGAATCTGACCGGGCTCGGTGGGAATCAACGTTCGCGGACCCACAAAACGCACTTCGGCTCCCAGGTTAGAGAGCAGCCAAGCGTTTGAACGCGCCACCCGCGAGTGTTCGACATCCCCGATAATCGAAACTCGAAGCCCCTCAATCTGACCCTTCCGTTCCAAAATCGTCAATGCGTCTCCCAGAGCCTGGGTGGGATGCTCATGCATTCCATCGCCCGCGTTCAGGACGGGCCCGCCGAAAAATCGAGCTGCCAGGTTGGGGGCTCCCGACATCCGGTGGCGAATCACCAGTGCGTCCAACCGTTCGTAGCGAAGCGTGAGAATGGTGTCTTTGAGCGTTTCCCCCTTGCTCATCGAACTCGCACCGGCCGCAAAGTTTGCGGTTTTCAGTCCCAGGTAGTTCGCCGCCATCTCGAAGCTCACCCGCGTTCGGGTCGAATTTTCGAAAAACAGCATTCCCACCACCTTTTTCGGAAGCTGGGGAACCTCGCGCCCTTCAATCACGCGGAGTTTGAACTCTGCCGCCAGGGCCAATAAGGTGTCAATCTCGGTGGTATCGAGGTAACGAATTCCTAGGACGTGGCGGGACATGTCTTAGTTTGGCTTACGCTACCGGTGCCTTGTCTAACACCACCGCATCTTCGCCGTCAATTTCGTTGACTTTCACCGTGACGCGGTCCGTCCGGTCGGTGAAGATCGTGCGGCCCGTATAGTTCGGCTCAATCGGCAACTCTCGGTGACCACGATCCACTAAAACCGCCAGTTGCACCCGCTCGGGGCGTCCCAGTCCCATCACGGCATCTAAAGCTGCCCTCGCGGTTCGGGCGGTAAACACCACCTCGTCCACCAAAATCACCGTCTTCCCCGTTATCTGGAACGGCACCTCGGTTTGGTCATTATCGGGACGCTTGCCGTCATCGCGATAGCGGCGGGCGTCCACCTTGCCGCACGGCACGGTTGTGCCTTCAATCTGGGTCATCAAGAAAGCCAGTCGCTTGGCGATGGGATATCCGCGACGCAGCACACCCACGACCACCAGATTCTCGGTGCCGTGGTTCGCCTCCAAAATTTCGTGCGCCATGCGCTGGAGGGTTCGCCGCATATCTTCGGCATCCATCAAAACCGTAGCCATGCTGAAATTATGATGTAAGTCCCATGCGCATCCTGAGCCGCCGCGAACGCCCATCATAATCTCATCCATGAACGCACCGAATAAGTTCTTTTTGGCCCCCAAAACGCCGATCACGCTGGTCCTGCCCCTTTTGGCCTTCGCCGTGGTCGGAGCTTCCGGTTGCAGCAAACCCGCCGAAGGCGATCCTAACCCACCGGCCACCAAAGTCGCTCCCGCAAATTTGAAGCCGTACGGAAATCCGGCACCGACTCCGCCCGCAGGAGATCCCAAGCCGACATCTACCGGCACCGCCAGCACGGCCGGTCTGGGTATCCCTACCAACCCGACCGAACCGGCGCCTTCCGCCCCCGCAACCACCACGACCACGGGTGGTAGGTAGGATTTACGGATGCTTGACCCCCGCGTCACTCGCTTAGCAGAGCTGCTTTGCGACCACTCCGTCCGCCTCACCGCGGAAGATCGACTTCTGATCCACGCGTTCGACATCCCGCCCGCCGCCGTGGCTGAAGTCGTGCGAGTAGCCCAGTCCCGCGGCGCAAAAGTGGCCGTTCGATTGGAAAGCAATACGGTAAAGCGCCAGATTCTCAACGGACTTTCGCCCGAGTCGGTCGCGCTCGTCGCCAGCATCGAGAAGTACGAAATGGAGCAAATGACCAGCTACATTTCCCTCCGCGGCGGCGACAACTACGCGGAACTGTCCGATGTCCCCGGGGCCAACATGACCCTCTGGCAGAAGGATTACGTGACGCCGGTGGTCTTCGAAACCCGAGTCGCCAAGACCAAGTGGGTAGCGCTCCGCTGGCCGAACGCTAGCATGGCTCAGCAGGCGAGCATGAGCACCCAGGCCTTCGAAGATTTCTACTTCCGCGTCTGCACGCTGGATTACGCGAAGATGGCGGAGGCAGTCAAGCCGCTCGTGGATCTCATGAACCGCACCGACCACGTGCACATCACCGGTCCCGGCACCGACTTTGAATTCAGTATCAAGGGCATCGGCTGCGTACCGTGCTCCGGCGAAGCAAATATTCCCGACGGCGAATGCTTCTCGGCTCCGGTAAAGGAAAGCGTCAACGGTGTAGTGCAGTTCAATACCGCTTCCTTGTACCAAGGAACGGAATTCAACAACATCCGGTACGTCATCAAGCACGGACGGATCGAGGAAGCCACCGCTGGTTCGCAGACCGATAAGCTCAACGAAATCCTGGATACCGACGCCGGCGCTCGGTACTTTGGCGAGTGGTCCTTGGGCTACAACCCATTCGTGTTGCACCCGATGAAGGACACGCTATTCGACGAGAAAATCGCCGGGAGCTTCCACTTCACGCCCGGTAACGCGTACGATCCGCCCGGAGGAAACGGTAACACCAGCGCCATCCACTGGGACACCGTCCTGATCCAGCGACCGGAATACGGTGGCGGCGAAATCTACTTCGATGGCGTTTTGATCCGCAAAGATGGGCTCTTTGTTCTCCCCGAACTGCAAGCCCTCAATCCCGACCAGCTCGGCGCTTAAGCCGTGCTCGAAACGGCCTCCAGAACGCGACGCGCGATCTGGTGGCCGTTCACGGGCGGCATCAAATAAAGTCCAGCGGCAATCTTTTTCACGTGCGCCGATAACGTCTGGGCGGCATTGACCCCAATTTCTAGTGCGTCGGCATCCGATTCCGCTCGCGCCATCTGCTGGAGAAGATCCGGCGGGATCGATATTCCCGGCACCTCGTTATTCATAAACTCCGCGTGCCGAGCGTGGCGCAGCGGCAACACTCCCAAAAACACGGGCAAGCCTAATCGTCCCGTCAACTCAGCCGCCAAATCCGCTTCGGCCACCGAAAAAAGTGGTTGTGTAAACAACACCTGCGCCCCGGCATCGGCCTTGCGACGCAACCGATCCATCTCGGCCTCCAAGTCCACCGCCAGTGGATTAAACGCGGCCGCGATCGTGAACCCACACTTCTGCCCCACCGAGTTCCCGGCCAGATCGATGCCCTGGTTGAACCGAGAAAGGATGCGGCACAAGCCAATGCTGTCGATGTCAAACACCGATGTCGCGCTCGGGTAATCCCCGATATTGGCCGGGTCCCCCGTCACCGCGAGAATATTCTGCACCCCCAAGGCGCGCGCCCCCAGCAGATCGGCCTGAAGCGCCAGCAAGTTCCGGTCGCGACACGCAACGTGCATCGTTACCTCTACCCCCGTCTCCCGCTGCAGAATCGCACTGACGGCGGTGGGATTCATCCGCAATCGCGCCCGGGCCCCGTCGGAGATGTTGATGTTATCCACCCCCACCTTCTGCATTTCTCGCACGCCGTCAATCAGCTTGGTGAGATTCATGCCCCGCGGGACATCCATTTCCACGGTAACGGTGAACTCCTTGCCTAGCCGCTGCGCCAGCCGACTGGGTTCCGATTCCGGCATCTCTACCGCTGCTTTAGGAGCTTTCACCGTGGCGCGGGTGCGGGTTTGGCGAGCAATCCCCGCATCCACGGCCTGGCGCAGGGCGGCGATGTGTTCGGGCGTCGTGCCGCAACATCCCCCCACCACCGACGCTCCTTCCGCCACCAACCGGGCCGCCGCCTGGGCAAAATACACCGGCTTGGCATCGTACGTGATTAGCCCCTTCACCAATTGCGGAAGTCCCGGGGTCGGAAACGCTAAGATGGGCAAATCGGTCGCCTCCGCCATCATCCGGACGATGTCCAGCATCCGTTGCGGCCCCACCGCGCAGTTAGCCCCAATCGCCGCGATGTCCAGCTCGGCCAATTCGCGAGCAAATCGGATCGGCAATCCTTCTGACAGCGCTTCTCCATCCTCCACAAATATCTTGCTGGCGAGGATGGGTCGGTCAGAAACCGATTGAACCGCCGCGACCGCCAGCTTCAATTCGTGAATGTGTTCAAAGGTCTCCAGAAAAAAGCCGTCGACGCCGCCGTCGTGCAACGCTGCCGCTTGTTCGGAGATGGCGGAAATGAAGTCGGCCTCGGCTACCGTCCCGATGGGAGCCACGACTTTGCCCGCCGGTCCAATTGCGCCAAGGACATATTTCCCCGCCGGGGCCACACTTCGCGCGAGTTCGGCTCCACGAATGTTTACGGACGTGACATCGGTTCCTTCGGGCAATCGAAGCCGATTGGCCTGGTAGGTGTTGGTCTCGACGAAATCGGCTCCGGCCGCAAAGTATTCGGCGTGGATCTCGGCGACGAGCTGAGGCGCTAAGAGGTTGGCGAGATCATACGGCCGCTCGGAGAAGCCTTTAGCCTGCAGGAGGGTGCCGTTTGCCCCGTCGCCAATAAGAATTTGTCGCGCGAGGAGTGCGTCCCGCAAGGTCACAGAGTCAGTATATCCATCGACCATCCGGCTGTTTACGACAATTCTCCCGGATGCGTCCGCTGAGAACGCGCTTCAATTCGTCGAAATCCTCACGCGATACCGATTTTATGTCGCCGAGTTCGGCGGTCGAGTCCATGATGCCTCCGGTGCTGGGCAGGTCACTCAGTCCCAAGGTGTGACCAAGCTGGTGGGCGATCGAGTTCACGATTTCGTTTTGAGAATACGGGCGGCCCTGAGATGTGAATGTACCGACTGTCAGCGATAGGCTTTGCGCTGCAGAAGCATCTTCACCGCGGCGGTGGCTGGTTTCCTGCCAACGGATAGACCCTGCTACCACCTTTCCGTCGGCGTAAGGAACTCGAGAAAACTCAATCTGTACGTCGGGATCATTAATATCTTCACTGACGACCATTTGTACCGGGCGAAGCTTGGCCGTCGGTGATGTAGTGACCGAGTTGAGTGCCGAATTCCAAAGGTTGACCGCCGCACCGAGAGCATGCAGGGCGGCGTCACGTTCTGCCAGTCGCATTCCCGGTGCCACCGTGGAAATGACGATCCGTCCATCGGCTCGAATCTGTTGCGCGATCGACCTGATTTCTCGTCCGACTCGCGGACTACTGCAGGAATGCGGGATGTTTGCCCGGGAAGACCTTTTTTCGCCGTCTGCCTGACCGAGCGCATTCTGAGCGAGGGTAATTGCGTAGATGCCCAGGGCAATGCATGCCCCGAACCCGCCCGATATTGCAATTACATTTATCTTTAGCGACACCCAAAACCCTCTACGGTCATTGGAATTCTTGCTAAGGGTAACCTACTTTTGGCTTTTTTATGGCCTAGTCTGATGCGAATGTTTTAGCAATAAGCCTCTAAATCATGAAAATAATCTGTTTCGACGTCGGTGGTGTTCTTGTCAAAATATCTCAAACATGGCAAGAGGCATTTGACCAAGCGAACCTAGAATGCACCATTTCGCGTGCTGAACCGCTCTTGTTGCCGGCCTGCCAACCGATGAATGAGTACCAATCTGGTCAGATCGAGTACGCCGAATATTTAACAAAATTGGGTGATTTTCTTAACGTTTCGCCCGTAGATGCCGAGCGATTACACCAATCAATCCTTCAGGTTGAGTACCCGGGCATTCCGCAACTGGTTGCGGATCTGAAAGGCGCTGGCTATCAGACCGCAATATTGAGCAACACCAACGCCCCGCACTGGGACGATCTTTTGAATCCGGCCAAGTTTCCCACCGTGGCCGCCGTGGATGAGCCCCACGCCAGCCATCTCTTAGGGCTGGGCAAGCCAGACCCGGCAATCTACGCCGCTTTCAACGACGCTACAGGGAGCGAGCCGGCCGACGTTGTGTATTTCGACGATAGTCAAACCAACGTAGATTCTGCAAACCAGTTCGGTTGGCTGGCCCACCGGATCGATCCGTGGGGGGATCCGGCGGCGCAAATGAGACAGTTCTTAACCGAAAAGAATCTTATCTAGCCCGACCGTCAAGCCGGTGAGTTCGGGGACCCGTCGCAAACTCAACTTCACTCCGGTCATAAAACTCGACCGATCCAGTGAGTCGTGCGTAATCGTCAACGTCTCGCCACTCGCGCCAAACATCACCTGCTGGTGAGCCAACAGCCCGGGTAACCGCACCGAGTGAATTCGCACCCGCTCGGTGACGCCACCCCGAACTCCGGCCACCTTAATATGCTCAACGGGAAGCTTGGTCGGCTCCTGCGTACGGGCGTCGGCAATGCGCTCGGCGGTTAATAGGGCCGTTCCGCTGGGAGCGTCTTCCTTCTTTTCGTGGTGGAGTTCAATGATCTCCACGTCGGGCATCCAAGCCGCCGCCATCTCGCTAAACTTCATCATCAGCACCGCGCCAACGGCAAAGTTCGGAATAATCATGCCCGGCACGTTGTATTCGCGGCAAATGGACCGCACGCTGCTGATGGCCTCCGAGTTCATTCCGGTGCAGCCGATTACGAAAGGCTTTCCGCGCTTCGCCGCACTTTCCGCATGAGCGGGCGCCGCACTGTGGTGACTCATGTCCAGCATCACGTCTACATCGGCGTGGTCAAACCCATCCCCAATGCGGTCGCCGATGACCAGATCGCCCGCGTCGTCTCCGGCAAAACTACGGACCGGAATTCCGCTCCCGGTCTTATCGATGGCAAGCGTCAATTGAAACTCGGGATCTGCAACCAGCGCCGACGAAATCGCCCGTCCCATCCGTCCGTTCGCTCCGACCACCGCAACCTTAATTGGCATCGCACAGGTGTACCCCGCGCGGTCAAACGCAGGTGACGGTCAACTCGCCCTCACGCTTTGGAGATGAATCTTTAGCATGAATGACGATGTCCACATTTAGGCCGAGGTGCAACAACCGGGTGAGTAGCCATTCGGTAGAAAACTCGCTCAACCTGCCTCGGATGATCTTGGACACCCTCGGCTGGTCAATCCCCATCAGTTCAGCCGCTTCGGCTTGGGTTAGTCCGCGCGTTTCAATCACCTCGTAAATGGTGCTGGCGATCTTAGCTTTAGCAAGCAGCTCCTCTGGGTTGGGTAACCCGATGTCAGCGAAGACGTTTCCGCTGCCCACAAAAACGGTTCCTTCCAAGCTATCCATTAGCTGTGATTCTTTGTCCATTCTAAATGTCTCTCTTCTGCGATTCTCAGTCTTGATCTGACCATGTTGATTTCTTGTTGCGGAGTGGAAATGCCAGATGTTGATTTCTTCTGGAAACAGTGAAGTACGTACACGGCTTCGGCAAATTTCACGGTGTAAACCGCGCGGTAGGTATTACCGTCATAGTTTTCGACCATTTCCACCACTCCTGCACCACCGAATCCCTTCAAAGGCTTAGCGTCAACGTGTTTGGAACCACGCTGTGCCTGATACAACGCGAATCCAACCGCCTTTTGAACCTCGGTGGGAAACCCGCTCAGGTCCTTCCTGCTCATCCCAATCCATGACACCGGCTTCAGTCCATCCGCCATTTATGCGAATACTATCATACTTTCGACGACGAGTGAGACGATCTTACTTCCAAATCCAATCTGGCAATTCTAAAATCTTCTGCTACTTAATCGAACCGGCGAGCATTGCTTCGTAGATACGGTCTTTGAAAATCCAATACACCGCCATCACCGGGGCCATCGAGATCACGAGTCCGGCGAATAGCGCCCCCCAGTCTGCCTGGTACTGCTGCGTCATCGTCAAGTTCGCAATCCCCAGCGGCAACGTACGGTGGTCGGCCCCGGGGAGCAAGACTAGCGCCAGCGAATACTCATTCCAGAGCCCAATGGCATCAAAAATGGCCGTCACCAGCAATCCGGGTTTCGCCAGCGGCAGCATCACCCGCCAGAAGGTCGCGGCGTCCGAACAACCATCCAGCATTGCCGCCTGCGCCAGTTCGTCTGGCAAAGATTCAAAGAAGCCGGACAGCACAAAAATGGTGAACGACAGTGAATACGCAACGTAAACCAAGATCAAACCGTGCAACGTGTCCAGGCTGTGCCAATCCCGCAGCAGCAGGAAAAGCGGCACGATGATGAGAAAGTGGGGGAACATCATCCCTCCCAAAAACGCGGTGAAAATCAGCCGATTGCCGTGAAATTTGTATCGCGCCAGCACGTAGGCCGCCATCGCCGAAATGGGCATCAGGATGGCTAGCGTCCCGATGGTGACGATCAGGCTATTGCCAAACGCGCTACCAATGCCCGCTTCGGTCCACGCTTTTCCGTAGTTTTGCCACCGAAACGAGGTGGGGAAAGACCAGGGCGAGCCCAGGATATCAACCCCCGGTTTTAGCGATGAATACAGCACCCATACCAGCGGCAAAACCGCCAGCACCAGAAAAAATCCTCGAATGAAACCCTTCACGCCTCGCTCCTATTTTGGGAAGAAGTTGGGTCGCGGCGAAGGAAGAATAGAATCGCCAAGCTCAAAATCATCGCCACGGCAAAATTGCCGACCGCCACCGCCGTCGCGTAACCAAACTTAGAGTTCACAAACGCCTGCTCATACAAGTAGGTCAACATCGTGTCGCTCGCCCGGTCGGGACCGCCCCGGGTCATCAAGAACACCAGCGCGAACGTGTTCATCACGTTGATAACCAGGTAGGTGATCGCGGTTCGCTTCACCGACCACAGCATCGGCCAGGTGATCTGCGCAAACCGATGCCAACCCTGTGATCCGTCCAGCTCCGCCGCCTCATTCACCTCGGCGGGAATATTGCGAAGTCCCGCCCCAAACAAGAGCGCATAAAAGCCCACCGCGTACCAAGCAAATGCAACGCCCACGCCGGCCAGGGCAAAGTGAGAATCTCCCAACCAGGTTCGCGTCCACGAGGACAGGCCTACTCCTCGTAAGGTCGCGTTCAACAATCCTTCCGGATTGAAAATGAACTGCCATAGCACCGCCACCGCCACCAGCGACACCATCTGCGGTACCAGCGAAAACCCTCGTAGGAGTTTCGCCGACTTTCCGGGTGCCGCCGTGAGATGCGCCACCACCAGCGAAACGGCGATGATCACCACCCCCGCGCCGACCAACAGCCAGAGATTGTTGGTGACTGACCGCAAAAAGTCGTGATCGCCCGCCAGTTCGCGAAAGTTATCGGCCCCCACGAACTTACGTTTGGCACTGACTCCCCGCCATTGGTAGGCAGAAAAGATGAGCGCCTGGCCCAGGGGTACTAAGACCAGGGCCAGGTAGATCAACACCGCCGGGGCCAGGAACCCAACGATAAATCCGGTCCGCTTCACGAGACCTTATATTTGGGGATGGAGCTGTCTTTTCGCGTCTTCTCGGCGGCGGCTTCGCAACGATCCACAAATTGCTGGGGCGTCAGTTCTCCGTTCAGCATCGAAGTGAGCGCGCCTTCAATATCCTTCTCGGCGGCCTTGTACCAACTGCGGAACTGGTTGCTCCACACCGTCTTCGCCGCCTTCAGCGCCGCCGATTGCGGCACCAGAACTTCCGGCAGTTTCATCTCGTCGCTACCCTTGATCGCCATCAGGGTGTTCTTGGTCTCCACAAACTCCTTCGCCTTGGGGAGAGAAGTCATGTAGCGGAACAATTCAATCCCGGCCTCGGGATTCTTGGCGTCATTGGGAATCATCCACGGCTCCACGCCAATCAGCATGGTGCTTGGATCACCCTTCCCGCCATCTACCACCGGCGGCAAGAAGAACTGCATCTTCGCCGTCGGCGGCGTCACTTCCTTCATTTCCGAAGGCAACCAAGATCCGCATGGAATCATTGCGGCTTTGCCGTTAACAAACTGGGTCTGTGACTCCGTGTGGCTCATTCCCACCGCTCCGGCTTGCAGATATCCCTTCTTGTTCAGCTCGTCAATCATGGTGGCGGCCTTAAGCAACGCGTCCGATTTCCATGCGCCCGGCACCAGATTCTGGGCGTCATTGACGGCTTCCATCCCACCAATGCTCGCGGCCCAAGGCAACAGCATGCCCTCGATCATATAGTACGGATACTGCCCCTGGTAAGTAATGGGAGCAATGCCCTTCGCCTTAATCTTCTCGCAAAGCGTCAACAGTTCGGCGTAAGTCTTGGGGGCCGTCCATCCGTTTTTGGTGAATACACCCGGGTCGAACCACCAACCGTAGGTCATCACGTAATACGGCAGCAAGTAAGTCTTTCCGTCTTTCTGACCAAGCTTCAGCACGTTCGGGTCAAAGCTTTCTCGCCACGTACCCTTGCCGTTGGCCGCCGGTTGATCGAGCGCTTCATCAAGCGGCTTCAACTGGCCTTCTTCGATCAAGGCCCAAACGTCCATATCCCAACCCGGAAACATCAGGTCGGGAGGCGTTCCGGCAACCAGCCGCGGGCGCAATTGCAACCACACACGCGGATCGCCCGTGACTTTCACCTTCAGATCCGGGTGCTTCTCGCCAAACTCTTTGCCGGCCTTCTCGTACTGATCCAGCCCGTAGCCGCCCTTGAACGCGACCACTTCCAGGTCTCCTTTCAGTTCCTTAGCGGTCGATCCGGCTGGCTCATTGGCCTTGGCGGAACCGGCGGGTTGACTGCAGCCGACGACGGAAATGGCGAGCGCCGAGATGGCGAACCATTGGAAAATCCCCTTCACCCCGACAGCTTAACTTACGCGCAACTAATACGGCAACTTCGCGACCGCTTTTCCGATCAAGGCAATCGAAATACTGACCAGCGAGATGAGGCCGGTACCGCAACTGAAGCCCGCCAAAAGCACCGGAGCGTAACGCGCCCAGTTCTCTTCCCCGTACTTCTTGGCCATATATTTACGCCCGTACCAAGCCCCCAGAAACTGCGGCAACGTGTTCGCTGGGAACAAACCAAGACCGCCAATGAAGCCGTAGTAAAACAGCAGCGGCATCTTGCACAGGTTAAAGAGGAAGTACGTGACGATGCCCGCCACCGTGCCTCCCGCAATGTACAGCGGCTTGATCGCGCTCAGCACATAGTTGGCCTTTCCGTCGGCATGCGGAATATTGATCTGTTGCCACACCGCTGCGCCCTGAGCCTGAATGGGCCAGAACCGCTGGGCGTAGGGGAACGCCGCATTCGGCAGCGCGTTCGTATTCCAGAAGAAGCTCCAGAACAGGAAGCTGCTGAGCAACACCACGGGGAACATGAACGCTTCCGCCTTCAAAATGGAAGTGAATTTGGTGCCGGTGAGCTCCACTTCTCGGAACCGCTGTGCCACGCCACCGTGATCGGCGAGCGGAACCGGGGCGTACCAAATATCCACCTTTTGGTAACCGCTGGCCACAATGCTCGCCTCCTTTAGGTACGGGAAGCTGATGCCGCGACCGGTGATACCGATCATTCGCGCCGAGATATACGAGTTAAACGGACTCCACAGCAGGCCAAAGAACAGCAAAATCCACGCTGGGAAATTGGGGACCAAAACGCGGCAGAGGATGATGAGAATGCCCGTGCTCAGCAACCACGCCCCAATCGCGATCCAGATCGGTACGTCGCCGCGACCTTTCGGCGGTGCCAACGAGTATTTGACCTCCGTCACGTGACGCCGGTGATCCCGAACCGCCCGCAACACCAAGCCGATGCCGAGGATGGCGACGGCTATGTTTAGCCCAATCCCCACGCTCAGCCAGAAGTCCATATCGCTACTCAGCTTCGTCACCAGCGCATCCGAACCGCGGCGATAGTTGGGCAATAGGCCAAAGTGATAGAGGATGGGGTTGATGATGATCATCCCCAGCACGCTCGCCACCGCCGAACCTTTTACGATGTCATACGGCAACACAAAGCCCACCAAAACGTTGCCGAGGCTAAAGCTGAGTCCCACAATCGCCGCCGGGGCAAACCCTTCCACGCTCTGCGTAAAGTCGGCAAACGGAATCGGAAATAACTGAAACGACGATCCCAAAACCGTGCCCGTAATGACCGGAATGGCGATGTAGAAGAAACCAAAGAGCAGACCCACCACGGCGCCGGTGGAGAAAATGCTCCAGCGCCAGCTTTCGGTCCCTGCTTCGCTCAGTGCCGTCGCGCCACTCGCCGCCACCGGTGCGTACGGGAAAGGCAGCTTTTCCACGTCACTGGTCACTCGGAACAGGGCATATCCCATTCCCATCCAGCTAAGGCGTCCGCAAAGCTCGGTAATCACCAGCAGACTCAATGGCGAGAGCCAGCCAGACCACCAATCGGGGTGCCAAAGCTCGCGATTCACCACCCCGCCACTGGTGCCGGTTGGCACTGCCCAGTGCGGAATCTGGCTCGCGATCGGTGCCGCCGCCGAGCTGTTTACGAAATACGCGTTCCAAATTAGGTTGGCAAACGGACCGCCCGCCAATCCCCGTTCCGCGTTCGCCACTGCCGTTAGCGATGCCGCGATGTAAAAGAGGATGTACAGCTCCTGCTTCTTGAGCGGAGCGTAAGAGCGCCGTGCCACCTCGGCAAACAGCACGATGGTCACCCATTCGGCCGCATCGCCAATGCCCTGACCGGCCACCAAGCCCAGGTACATGCCGCCCGGCAGCATGAATAACGCGATAAAAATGGCCCCAATGAGAGTTTTGAGGGTAAAGCCTTCCTCAAAAGTAGCGGTGGTTTCGGGCTTCTCTTCCGGCATTTCTGCCGGATCTAACACATCGCTTACCGCCATTGGTAAGGGCCATTATCCCACGGAACCGCCCTAAAATGAGTGGGGGAAACGCAAAAGAGAGGGGACGCATCCCCTCTCCGAAATGAATTTGCGCTTAGGCGCTGGCAAGGAAGCTGCCGCTGGCGATGAGACCATGCTTTTCGCCCGCTTCCGAACCGTTGAAGTTCTCATCCTCCAACTCAATGCTAACGGCTCCTTTGTAGTCATTCTCGGCCAGAATCTCGAACGCCGTGGACCATCGCATCTGGCCGTGACCGGGGATGGTGTATCGCCACAGCGGCGAGCCAAAATCGTGCCCCTTCGCAAACGCCGCCGGCTGCTCCAGACCCAGTTCGTAAACCAGCTCGCTGTAAACCTCGGTGTCCTTTCCGTGCACGTGATAGACAAAATCCTTAAACTCCCGCAGGAATCGGATCGGATCGACGCCCAAACGAATCAAGTGGCTGGGGTCGTAATTGATGCCGATGCTGGACGATCCCACCTGCTCAATCGCGGCGCGGTAAGTTTCCGGCGTGCAGCAAAGCGCTCCGGCTCCGGGCCATCCCTCGATCACCAACTTGGCATTATTGGCTTCCAAAATCTTAGCGAGCTCCTTCAAACCGGTCACCATCAGGGCAAAGTTCTCTGCCCGGGGCTTAGAAGCGTCCTTCGGCAACATGACGGTAAAGAAATTGGTTGCCCCGTGCTTCACGGCGGCGGGAATGTAGGAAAGGTTCTCGGAGAGGGCGGTCGCCAAATCGCTCTCGTCGGCCGAGATAAAGCCGCTCCAATTCTTAAGGTCCGCGCTACCAATTCGCAGTCCGGCTTCCGCCACGGCCGCCCCAGAAACGTCGGCATCGCCACCAAGGTCAATGACGCCAAACTGATTCTGTTTGGCCCAACCAATCAGGCCATTCAGATCCTGTTGCCAAGCGGACCAACCGCGACGAAATCCAATGGGAAAAGAGCCGGTGCGTGTATGAAGCATCGCCGAAATGATACCGATGCCAGCAATGTATATCGGTGGATAAGTTCTTTTCGCGAACCATTCCCACGCACCGAAGGTGCGAAACCATAGAGCGAAGGGCGTAAGCCCTGGAACCGTGGGTCAAATGGTTCCAAGCGCTGAAAGCGCGACACTACATCTCGCCCGCTACCCCACCAGAAAATCCGCGACCTTTAGCGGCAACGGCGCGACCCGATCCCGACCCAGCACCGGGGTGTACGGAAACACGCGGTGGGCCAGAAACGCCAAATGACCATCCCGGTCCTGACACTCCCCAATCAGCGTCACGTACGCCGAGCACACAATGCTATGACCATCGCGTTGATACACATCATCAAACGCCGTCACATTCAGCAACCCCGTCTCATCCTCCAGGTCAAAAAACACCACCCGCTTCCCGCTCGGCGTAGGCGGAAAACGTAGACGAATCGGATTTCCCACCACCACCGCTTTCGTCCCCGGTGCCAACCGTCGTGCCCTCGCCGTCTCAATCCCGCCCCGACTCGCCACCCGTTCCCGCTCAAATTTCATCAGGTGAAAACCCACGTCCATCCCCATCGTCTCTCGCTCTAAAATCGCCCGCTGATCGAACGAAAAGTCCGGCGTTTCCACCAACCGGGGCTCGGCAAAGAACAGCGGCAACTCCGGGTTCGGCCCGCTACTTTTCCGCGAAAACTCAATCGCCTCCGGCACTGTCCACATCAAGCTCCGCCGGTTCAGATGCAGCGAATCAAACGCCCCCGCCAGGATCAAATTCTCCAGCTCGTCCCGATTTGGCTGCACCTTGGCGCAGAAATCAAACACGGAATGAAAGCGCTTTCCCACCCCATCGATCAAGATGCGGGGCGTGGTCACGATTCTCTCCCGCAAGCCATCGCTCAAACCTCCCACCTGCATCAGCCCCGTCCGGATCGCCCCGTTCGGAATCTGCATCTTGGGGTCCATCTCGCTCACGATGTCCTCGGTAGAAAACCGAATCTCGCTTGCGTTCACATCGGGCGATAGAATCACCACCCCGCGCCCCCGGGCCTCGTTGGCAATGGTGCAAGGGCCGTAATATCCCGCCGGTTGCGCACTAAGCAGTGCCGAAAAATACTCGGCCGGAAAATTCTGCTGACACCAAACGCTCCGCACCGAAACCTCGGCAAACGCCAGCGCGTGACCCTGCGCAAAGCCATATCCCTTAAACCCCGCCACGTACTCATAAACCCGCTCTGCCACCGATTCGGAATAGCCATTCCCCATCACCCGCTGCCGAATCTGCTGCGCCACCTGCGTGCCGTAATCCTCGCGGCGACGCTTATGAATCGCATCCCGTAAGTCTTCCGCTTCCCCGCTGGAATAACCCCCAAACGTCTGCAGCAACTGGTCCACCTGCTCCTGAAAAACGATAATCCCGTACGTAATCCCCAAAATCGTCTCAAAATCGGGATGCTCAAAGGTAAACGGTTTCCCCCGTCGCCGGGCGATCAATTCATTGATCTTCACCGCCCCGCCCACGCCCGGTCGAATGCCCGCCTGCACCAAACTCGCGTCGTCCAGATTCTCCGTCCGCAACCGCACGTGCGCCTGACGCATCGCCGGGCTTGCCGATTGCGGAATGCCAATCAGCTCCCCGCTGCGAAAAGTGCGGTAGGTATCCGGGTCGTCCGTCGGCACTTGCTTCACCCGAAAATCGGCGATGTGCCGCCGCACGTGCGCCTCCGTCCCCGCCAGCACGTCCTGCCCCCGCAAACACAAAATATCGAACTTATCAAAGTAGTACTTCGCGCTCCGCTTATCCCACTGAATCAGGCGGATATTGCCCTCCTCTCCCGGACTGGCCGACCACTGCACCGGCACCGTATCCAT
>Ga0114959_10001265_pt1 | contig 22426 bp, 20 predicted proteins | sample C_130625_EF_Meta_FD_87317 | JGI IMG/M metagenome (GOLD analysis project Ga0114959, IMG submission 87317) | Freshwater microbial communities from Lake Croche, Canada to study carbon cycling - C_130625_EF_MetaG | ecosystem: Environmental > Aquatic > Freshwater > Lake | place: Lake Croche, Canada... | reverse complement strand
TCCTCCTATATTACCTTGTTCTGCTTGACTTGTTAAAGCATCCATGTATTTACCTTGCTGATACATTTGAACACCACTAGCAGCTCCTTGTATAGCTCCTTTTATACCTTGCATTTCTTGTGCCTTACCAGCTGATATTTGAGATGATAAAGCTGCAAGATTACCTTGATACCTAGCTTCTTTCATACCTCTAATTTGTGATTGGTCTCCAGCTCTAGCAAAATCTATATTAGTTTTTTGCTCATCTAAATTAGCAGCTATCTGTCTATTCTGTAAGTTTTGTTGTGCGTTAAGCTGACCTAAACCACCAATAACTCCTCTAATACCACCACTTCTTAATGTATCTACACCAGTAGCAAATTGTCTAGCACCTTCTTCTCTTTGAAGATTAGCTCCCAACTGACTTACTTGAAGACCTTCGTATGAATTTTGCAACTCTGGAATAGGTAGATTGTTCAAAGCGTCTTTAGCTTCTCTAGCTTGTTTAGCTCCTTCAATAGCTTGGTAAACACCACCTAATGCTGAGACTCCTCCTATAACTGCACCTGTTACTGCTGCCATATTTTTATAGTAATTTTATATATTCGTTACAACCCTTACTCCCTAAAATAAATCCTTCCTCTAAATATTTATTTTGTAAGCTCTCGTTTTTTAATGATGTATAAGCAACCTCATATCCCATCTCCTTTGCTATATAACATAATTGATTTATACATTCTGAGATAGCTACTTTCCTAACTTTTTTATCTTTAACATCAGGGTTACTAACTATAAATTCAACCCAACACATATTGCTATTAGTTAAATAAACAAAACCTGAACATACGTCTGTTGAATCTATGTTCACAATCACACCAGTCTTAGGTAAGTTATTTAATCCTGGAGCTGGAAATCTCCAAAACTTCCACCAATCTAATAACATTGGGTAATCTCCCTCAGTAAAATATCTTGTATTGCTATCCATTAAATTAAATTTATAGTGCAAAGATAATCAAATTATTGAAAAGACTTAAATACCTCTGTATTAACCGTAAATAATGTAGCTTCACTACCACTATCAGTTGTAGTTAGTGTAATAGTAGCGTGGTTTCCTTTAATACCATTACTCTCTGCTACAGGATTTTTAGCTATAAAATAGAATGAACCTACAGGACCAGTTGTTATTGGAGTTATAGTTATTGATGTTGAATTAAATGAAAGCACTCTTCCTATAGCATATGGTGTGTTACTTATATCTATAGTATATAAAGTATCTTCTGTAGATAGAAATGTAGGAACTTCATCGAAAGTATATGTATTTGATAATAATCCAGTACACACCCCAACACCTTGTATTGATAAATGAGTAAAATCTAAAATACTATTACTATCTCTACTTATCATAGCATAATGCTCACCTTCTCTAGTATTAAAGTTTTCATAGTTAATATGTCCATTATCAAAATTGGTCTCAATAACAGCATTCCAATGACTAGTGTTACTCTCTAATGATATTGTTTTGAATTGTTTTACATCACTTGGGTCTTGATTAAATGCTACCGTTACAGAAGAATCTTGAACACTCATACCTCCTTCATCATCATAGAAATAATTTCTAGATGCTGTCTCTGAATGGTGTCTATATAGCTGACCATTTTTAAAAGAAAAGAAACCACGATTTAACCTAGTCATCCACTCTGGGTTGTATCCCCAAAAAGATGTCCAAGTATTTGTTTTTTCGTCAAACGATATTGTTTTAGCCATTTTTATTTTTTATTTATTAAATAGTACAATTTCCATCTTTAACTACATTTAATGGAAGACCAATTAAAGTAGATGCACAGAATAATGTCTCTACATATCCTTCAGTACCATCTGCTGTTGCAGTTTGATAATCACCAAAACAATCTATATACTCACAAGTATTAACTCCTACACTACTATATATTTTATATTGTCTACATGTACTTTGGTTACAAGCTCCTATATCAGTAGTTACAACTCTATCTACACTAACTATTGAAGAAAGGCATACTTGCTCTGTAGATGTTGTAGAGTTTAAAATCATTTCTCGTAATATATAATCGCAATCTAAATATCTAACTAAACCATCTGAATGTAAAGGACCATCTATCCAATCAAATTGATATGCTCTACAATCTAATGGTTCATTTATTAATATATCTACTCTTATATCTACACTACACTCTCCACTAGATACTCTATAAATATAGAAATCAGGTATTAAACTACTTCCATTATGAACGTATGTAATATAATCTCCTACTATCTCAAATCCTCCATACTCAGGACCTGTTATCATAGATAAGGTATAAGGTGTTCCATGAGTTATATTATCTAAACTATTTAGAGAGAAACTAGTTCCTTGATTTATACTTTTTAATATGTTAGTATTTGCAGCGTAAACATCATCAATATAATCCCAAACTATATAAAGTTTCTTAGATAGATCTCCTAATCTCTCAAATGTAAACTCAATATAGTTCTCATCTCCAACAGTTGTTATAGATGGGTATGTTGCATTATCTATTATTTGTTGTGCATCGTAATCACTACTAGCAATAGTATACCCTATTTTATTACATCCAGTAAACACACCATTACCTTTTATAGATGATACTCTAACTAAACTTCCTTCAAATGGTATTGGACCATCAGCTTCAATTCCAACCTCTGTTCTAAATCTTGTAAGACCAGAAGTAGTAAATGTATCTACATCTGTTGAGTTCCCACTATATCCATACATTGAATCTACCCAAGAGTATTTATTTGTCATAGATTTACCAGCATCAGAAATATCATTAACTACCAAAGTAACAACTTCTAACTGATTAGTTATAGGACAATGATTTGAAAAAGAAATCATAGCATCAACTTCATGTGTATTATTTATTAATACGTAAGCAGTTTCTTCTGTTCCTGTTCTTGATATAATAACACTTCCACTTTCTGTTAATCCTGGATTTGCATAATTTCTAACTCCTATGGTTATTGTTGCATCTAAAACTCCCTCAGTTATTTGGTAATTAAAAACAAAATCACCAACTTTATTTCCTATGTTTATATCGTAATATAGACTATTAGATGGTGTTAATTTTAAATTATTAATTTGTTGATTACAATTAACTCTTAATGATTTAACTTGTTTATTTTCATTTGTAAAACCTAATATATAATTATCATAAGATGGGTCATAACCTCCAACTATAAACTTAGAACTATAATCTCTTAAATTATCTCTAAACCAATCTTTCATTCCATATCTTGAGATAGGCTCTAAACCATCAGAACCTAATCTTAAAACAACTCCCTTTGGTTGGTCTGTAAAATAAATGTTATTTGCATAGTTAGAGAAAGTCTCTGGATTTGTTCCAATACCAAATTCTCCAGCATAAGGTATTTCTTGTCCTAATACTTGCTCTACTGAAGTAATTTGACCACCTCCAACTGCATCAGATAATAAGTTTTTATTGTATAATACTTTGTGTAATTTATCTTCTTGAAATACTATTAAATCCGTATCTCTTGAGAATAACTTTTGTATTCTTCCATATTTATCATCTAAATCTTTATAGTTTGCTCTTGATAGATTAAACTCATTTAAAGAATTATAGTTTGTTGTTTTTTCAAATCCACCACTATATGTTAATGATGCTATATTTCTTCTCTCTTTATATCCATCTAATTGAACTGCATTTGGTCTTGTATTCGTAGATAAATAATTTGAGTTAAATAAATCTTTCACTCTATAACTTTCAGCTCCATTACCTTGAGAATAACAATTAAAGAATGATAAATTTAATGTTGCAGCAGTAGTAATACCATCTTGGTCTACATCTGCATCTACAGGATAATTACTATCTGTTTTTTTAGATAGGTGGTTTCCATTAGAATCTATTAAATAGGTATCAGGTATCTCGTAATATACTTCAGAACTTTTATCTTTAGGGTCTGTCTCAAGAATAATAACGCTTGTAGCAAGTGTAATAGTTATTTTTGAATCAGAGTATGATGGGTGTCCAGGATTAAATTGAGTTTCTCCACCAGTAGAACCAATAAGATTCCAAAAACCTATAGAATATGGATAGTTATTATCAGCAACAAAATGTGAACTTGAAAAAAAACCACCTCCAATAGAGACATAATGTCCTCTTGTCCATACAATATCAAAACCAGTTTCATCATTCATCTCTGTAATCCACCACTCATATATACTATTATAATCAGCAGATGATATATATGTTTTTTCAAAAGTAGGATTTGGCTCTGTATTTGTTCTTCCGTTGCTTAATTTAAAATATAAAATACTGCCAGCTGTTATTTTTGTATCTTCCCATAATCCAGTTGATGGATTTAAAGTTCCAAATGGACCAGTATAAGTTAAAAAACCATGAGCACCACAATCAGAATTACTAACATGATTTTCGTATGCTAAGTAATTATTTGGAAGTGATGCTATATCAATACCACTAAAACTTTTTACTTTAATATAATTACCAGCAGGTGCTCCAGTTATAAAATTTTCAGCTTGTTGTTTATATTCTAAAACCTGAACTTTAATTAAAGATACTGTTGGCCCATATAAATTTCTTTTAAGGATTAAAATATCTCCATCTTGAACCTTATTCTTTTCTTGACCCTCTAGTTTTATCCAAATGTAATTATCTTTTTTATATACTACAAGAGCGTATATTGTTTGGTATTCTAATTTATTATCTTTTACAAATACCTTATATTTTGTTGCCCAATAAGGAGCTTTATGATGTACTTGCATTTGTAAACTATTTTTGTTTACAGAATTTAAAACAGGTATAAAGCAGTTATTAGTTGAGTTTGAATGAGAATTTGTAATCACAGTTGAATATCTTCCTTCATCATCTAAGTATACAATACCAGCTTCATAACTTCTATTACTTTTACAACTAGAGTAAGCATTACCATTAGATAGTGATATATTTATAGTTCCATCTACATAATAAAAATATTCTTGTTTTAATGTGAAATCACTATCTGTATGAACAGAAGGAGTATTATCAACTTGGTATTCTATATATGGAAGTTTTATTTCTATTACATCAGGAGTTGTACCACTCAATATTTCAAATGGTTTATATTTACCAACATAATCAACAACTTCATTAGCTGGAGCTTGACTTCCAGTATCATAATATTTAAAATTATTATAAGCAATTACATTTATAAAGTTTTGAAATTCACCAGAACCTCTAAGTGCTTCTGCATTTGTATAGTCAGCACCAAGAAACATTGATATAGAACAATTATAATTACCATGATAAGATATTGGAGCACTTTTAGCTCTAAAATTAAAGTTCAATAAATCACCTGCTTTTATTTGTTTTCCAGCAAAATTTATTCTTAAAGAATCTGCTACAGGTGTTGATACCCCATCAATGATTTCACTATGAGTTATTATATCAGTAGTTAAACGATCATTTGTTTTATCCTCACTAATAGGTGATAAAGTATAATCAATCTTTATAGGTTGTCCATTAGTATCAACCATGTCGTGTCCCTCAACATAATTTCCATATATTAATCTATTCCCAATAAAATCTTGAGCTTTAGATAAAACAGGAACATTATCAAATAATCTATTGACTTCATCTTCAGGAAGTACTGAGTAAATTTTATTATTAGAGAAAAGAAATGACCTATCAGAATTATCGGTCCAAAATAACTTTGTTTTATTAAAGGTATCTATTATCCAAATATTATTACTATTACTTTCTTTAAAAACCAACTGAACATCTGTTACATTTTTATCTCCAGTATTAAACCCTATATTGACAGCATTGAATTTATTTACCATTCCAATGTTCTCATGAGTCAAATAATCTAAAGAATATTGTCCTGGATAAAATTGAGGATTTGAAAATGTTGAGATAGCAGAATATTCCCCATCTAAATATTTCCATCTATAACCAAAAGATAAGAACCTTTCTTTTATGTTATTCTCAGTTCCATTACCAGTTGTAGTTGGTGTGCATATAGGAGCGAAATGAGGCTGTCTTTTATATAAGCTTATATCTTTACTTAGAAAAGTAGTATTAACGTCTGTAGAAGGCCCATATCCTTTTGCTCTATCTACATTGATACATCTAATTGGATTTAAGTCATCAGTCCAAACTAACAATGTCTCTTTATTAAATGAGTTGTATATTACGTTTGCACCAGTTATTTTATATTGTTTATTAAAATTAAGTACGTTATTAGGAGATGTTCTTGAATCTTGTAATATAGTAGAAACTAAAGGACCTCCTGTTACACTATTTAATTGGTCGTACTCAAATATATAATTACTTGTAGATGATGTTACAAACCAATATATTTTTTCATTACCTTCATCAGATACACTTCCTATAGATTCAGAATCAAAAGGAATGTTTAAATCAGATATTTTATCAAGACCATAAGAATTTTGAATACTTCCAACTTGAGAACCCTCAGAGTTAGAAACTAGAACATTAAAAGCATCTATATATTCTCCTTCAGGTATCAAGCGGACATCATAGTCCTTATTCATTTTACCTTGTACGAAATTCTTTTTTAATTCACTCATTATTTAATCCAATTTGTTTGACCACGAAGAGATTGTAATATTTCATCATATCGAATATTCATCATTCTTATTTTGGTATTATTTCTAATAGCTTTAAATTCTGTTTTAGCTCTTTGAACTACATATTCTTGAACTCCATATTTATTTGATAGTATTTCATACTTCATATATTGGTATAAAAACTTCTCACATAATTTATTAACTCTAATCTCATCTTCAGCTAAATCACTAAGACCATCAGATATATATTCTAATACAATAGTTTTTGCTTTAACATCACTACTAAATCTAATTACACCTGAGTTTTTATCTATAATATATTTACCATTTTGATTAGCTGTTTTTCCATCAATACCAAATCTACTTCCGTACTGATATAAACTACCACTATCATTTAGATTATTTGATTTAGGATTTGCACTATTAATTTCTGTTAAGGAAGTACCTTCTAAAGCATCACCATTATTATCAAATAAAATATTAGCATTATTATCTTGTAAGTATGCAATAGCAATAGTACTTTGATTATTCATAACCATTGGTCTTAAATTACCATCATCATCTACCCAACTAATTCTAACGTAATTAACGTAATCTTTTGGAAGTATCATTGTCAAATTATCAGGAAGGTCAAGCTCTAATGCTTTAACTTCTCTTGCTACATCATAGTTTAATTCTTGAAGACCACGTTTAGCATGAAATATCACTTCATATCTTTTGCAATCACTTATCACTTTATCATCTCCAACATACATCAAATAAAACTTATTGATAATATCTTTTAATAATATGTATTGATAATCACCCCAATTTTCTTCTTGAGGAGAGTTGCCTCCATTCTCGTAATATTGATAATCTGTTAAAAAATTAGACATATTTATTATTGATTTTGTAATTGGTTATCTTGTGCTTCAAACGCTACTGCTGCTTGAACTATATCAGCTTCTCTAATATTTAATCCAGCATACTTTAATATTTTCATTGTAATCTCAAACTTATCATCAAAACCAATCTCTAAATCTTGATAACCTGGCAAAGAAGAGTTAAATACAGGATTGTCATTAATTACTGTGTAAGTCCAGTTAGGATCTTTAGGTGTTCTAAAATAAGTTAAATAAACACCACTAACAATAGTTGATGGAAATACCTTGTATGTATTTGCATATTTTATATAAGTAGGATAGAATACATTATTCCCAGAGAAATCATCTTGTAAATGATAACTGATTTTATCTCTATCTAACAACTCTATCTCTCTACCATTATAAGTTAAATTTATAGTGGTATACATATCATTAGGCTGATTGAATACTTGAGCCATACCATCGTAAGCAGGTGTTAAGTCGGTAGGCTGACTAATAAACACATCCATATTCTCTCTGGTCTTCTTTAATATTTGCTTATCATTTGCTCTAGCTACTCTTGATACAGATGCCTTATTATAATCATAAAAGTAACCATCTACAATTTCTTGTTGTGCTTGTTTAGCAAAAGTGTTAAACTGCAAAGGTGTTATGTAACCACGACTTTCTTTGTTAAGAATAAACTTGGTTAAGTTATAAATGTCATTTATCATTTTTACGTATTTTGTGCAAAGTTACTAAAAAAAAAGCACCCCTATTATAGAGGTGCTACTATAGAAAATTATGTCTGTATGGCTTATAATTTATTACTAATATTTGCTAGAGCATCCATACCTTCATCAGTCATAAAAAATGAAGCCAATGCACTATATGTATTCTCACCAAATGGAACTGTAATTAATTTCCCACCTTTGTTTGCCCAAGATACATTTCTTCCATCATTAGTAATTTCAAGAATACCCATATCAACAGCTCTAATAGCTATGTTTCTTAATTTCAAAGAATCATCTTCAACTAAAGTCATAAACTCTAAAGGATTGTTTCTTGCGTAAATAAGCATATCACGTCTTAATTCTGCTGAAGACATATTGTCTACCTTTGACTTTAAAATAACTCTTCCTATTGCTTCTAAATCACCAATAGGCATTTCTTTAACTGCAATCTGAGCATCTAATTGAACTAATTGTAAATCGTACTCTTCATTAGCTACTTCTTCAGCATCAAATTCATAATACTTAACATTTTTATCTGGGTGTAAAACAGAGAGAAATTTTTGTAATTCTACTTGTTCTTTCTTTACAAATAGTTTACCATTCTCAAAAATAATTGGAGGACATATTGCATATCCATCTTGTTCTTCTAAAAATGGTGATTCTTGGTTATCACTCCATCTTAAACTTCTATTTCTTTTTCCATCGAAATATAATAGTGGACTGTTTGCTGAGTGTTTAGTTCTCAACATAAAAGTAATTGGTGTGTAATTACCTGTTAAAAGATAAACTCTATCTTTACTTTCAAAAGTATCTAAAGGAGATACATTTGTTTTTGTTTGTGTTGCTTTCGCTGCACTTGTTTTTGCTGTTGTAGCCATATTAAATTAAATTAAAATTCCATGCAAAATTACATAAAATATTTATATAGTTTTTAAACAAAAAAAAGAGGAGGAAATTAATCCCCCTCTTAAAAATATAATTATTTTATAGTATAACTTACGGTTTGAAAATCATAAAGTTATTAGCTCCTAATACCACTAAAGCTCTTTCAGACAAGAAGTTTACAGACATGCTATCTACTTCACTGTTAGTTGCTCCACCAGCAGAACCTATAATCCAAGATTTGTATTTACGATCCTCAGTCTCAGATTTTCTGTAACGAGTATGTAAGAATGGTCTCTTAGCATTTTTACCTAATACTTGGTCGTAAACTGTTAAAGTACCAGCAGGAACTAAAACTCCGTTTACTGTATTAACTAAACCACCTGTAGTAGCATCGTTCAAGTATTTCCAATCAGATTTGTAGAAATCATAACCTAAGTTAAATCCTTTAAATCCTAAGTTCAAAGCCATATCAGTATCATTATCAAAAAGACCATAAGATGCAGCACCTAAAGTACCATTTACGTTCAATCCAGCTAATGTAGTATCAATTTGGAAAGATAAAGAACGATTTACGAAAAGAACATTTTCTTGGATAGCTCCCTCTTTATCTAATACTTTGATGATATTCTCAATGTCTGTTCTATCAGCGATAGCTCCAGTACCTACGTTACCTCTATTGTTGATTTCATAGAATAAACCTTTAGTACCTTTGTATCCTTGAGCAGCAGCAGCAGAACCAGAAACAGCAGGCTCACCTTCAATCATTGCAGTTTCTAAGTAATCTTCAAATCTCAAACGAGTTTCGTGCTCTGATTTTAAATACCATAAGTATCCAGTTGCTCCATTTTCAGTTGTAACTTCAATCCATCCGATTTGAGCCATATCTGAACCATTAACCTCATATTTATCTTTGATGATAATTGGAGTTGTGTCAAGAATTTGAGACTCAGCTTCAACAGAACCAACCATTCCAGCAGTTCCTTTTTTAAATTCAGAACCATAAACGAATAAACTAATTGCAGATGCAGTAGCAGATAATGCAGAGATATTAGCAGCAGAGTAAGCGTCTACTGTAAGAACAGTAAAATCAGAAGATACAGATCTAACTATTACTTTAATTACAACACCAGCAGTATCTTTAAGGATAAGTGTTTGTCCAGCTCTTACAGAAGGGTATCTAGTAGTAGCAGAAGAACCTGTAGTTGGAGTGTAAAAAGTTTGGTTTGAATCTAATGTAATTTGATTAGTAGCAGTTTTAGTTGCAGTACCGAAGATATGCAAACGACCTTGTTCACTCCATTTAATCATATCAGAAGTAGAAGGCATTTCAGCTCCTACCATTCTTAAAAATGACGCTACAGAACGATTACCGAATCTTTCAAATTCTTTCTCGTAAAGATCTGGAAGTTCGTGTGATAAAAAGTCAAATGAACCTACATAGTTAGTAGATAAAGTTGCTTGAATTGGTGCAGGGGTTAATAATGGATTCCCTCCAATAGTACCTGCTGAAAAATTAATTGTGTTTAATGCCATTTTGTTTTAATGTTTTTATTATTTATTTTTTTCTAATTCGTAAACCACCATCAAAACTATCATTACTAATTGCTCTCATTCTAGGACCTCCACTATTATCTGTGATTTCTTTAGAATCTCTAACATTCATATCAATGTTTTTCATTCCTTTGATTACACTATTAGTTGAATCTGCTTTACCTTGCTCATAAAAGAACCTAGCAAAACCATCTGGGTCTCTAAACATAGCCAAAGATTTGTGATAATCATGTGCATCTTTCAATACTCCATTATCATCTAAATGTTTTTGAACAACCGAAGATAAATCTGACTGAATATTTTTAGTCTCATTTACATCCTTTGGTTTATAAACTTGTTTCTTATCTCCTAAATTAAATTCAAAGCCTTTGAACTCATTAGAGAATAGTTGCGTAGTTTTTTCATCAAACACTTTTGCTTTTGCTTGAGCTATTTGCTCTGCTTGTTTTGATTGTGTTTCATATTCTTGATAGAAGTTAAATGCTTTCTTATAATCTTCAGTTACTTCAGCTGAGTTAGACCCTAAATCAACTTTATATTGTTCCTTGAGATTATTTAGATAGTCTTTAGCTCTAAACAATTCTTCTTTTAATGCCACCTGTTTTTTCTTAATATCTCTTTCATCATCAATATCTTCATCAAAAGAATACTCTTCCTCTAATAAATAATCAATGTCAGCATCATCAAGATGTGGCTTTGTTTGTTTGTAGTACTCTTTTAATGTTTCAGTACTATCTGCTTTATCCCAGTCTTTGTTAATTTTAATGTAGTTATCTACACCATATTCCATTAACTTTTTTATATCTTCTGGAAGTTCAGCTTTTTTTTCACTCTGTGTAAGAACTTCGTCTAAAGACTCGTATTCTTTTTGATACCTATCTTTTAAATAGTTAAGTACTCTTGCGTCATCAATATCTGTCTCTTGGTTTTCCACCTCAACATTTTCTTGATTGTTTAAACTTTCTGAACCAGCTTCAAAATTATCTTGAATCTCTTGTTCTTTTTCTTGAATAGAAGATACCTCTTCGGCATCTACTGCTCTAAATTTCATTCCGCTCATATATTTGTATTAAATTAAATTTTTTGCAAAGGTATGTAATTTTTTATTACTCTACTTTAAACAAGTCATCCATACCACCAAGACTATCTTCCTCATTGAAATCTATAGGACTTAAATCTTGTTGTCTTTGATTTATCATTTTACTTTGCTGTGTTGCTTGTAACTTTGTTCTTGTATCTTTCCTATCTTCTTTATCCATATCTTTCTTATGAATTAAGTCCATCTCAGCTTGTTTTACTTGTCCTTGAAAACCTTGCTGTAATTTGATAAGCTCTGATTTATATTGAAACTCCATTTGCATTTTCTCCATTTCCATTTGATGCTTCATTTGTTCTAATTGAGCATCACCTTGAGATTCAGCTTGTATAATTTGAAGTTTACTTTGAGAAGTAGCTTGAGCAAGTTGAGCCTGGCTTTGTGCTTGGCTTTGCATTGTTTTAGCTTGTAACTCTTGGTCTCTCTCTTCTTTATGCTTTTTCTTAACTTTTAATAATTGAGATGCTATTTTAACATTTTTAACATTACGAATATCTATTGCATCATCTATATCAATTTTACCTGCTGCCAAAGCTGCTTGAATATTTTGATTTAATAATTGAGTTTCTTCTTCATCAGGCATTAATGTAATATAAATACCAAAGTTATATAAATGTAGGTCTTTAATTTTATTGATAACATCTACACTACCTCCACCAATCATCAATGCAAAATCATCACGCATATCAGAATATTCTAACAAGTCAGACATTCTATAGCAAATACATTCAGCAATTCTTCTAGTCATAAATAAACCACTTTGAAGAATATGTCTTGTAGCAGTATTAGAGTTTAATGCAGCTAATTTTTGAAGACCAACTAAACTATTCTCATCTGGCATACTTCCATCACGAGCCTCATTAAGACCTGTGCTTTGACGAATCATATCAAGGTAGTGATTATACATACCAACAAGACTTTGTATCTTAGCATTAGCTCCTGAAGCTGTAAGCTCTTGAATAGGCATACGTGCATTATTGAACTCACCATCTTCTGTATAACTTCTACCTACAACACTTCCTGTTTGGAAATATAAGTTTAATGCTTGTTCTGGAGTATATGATTGACCATTTCCTAAATTAACACCATTTAATCCATCTATATCTAAGAATACACCATCAGGTTTCATTCCAGAGATAACTTGTTGTAATTTTAAATGCGTAAGTTGTATTTGGTCTGCAAAAGGAATCATTCTTTTAACTAATGAATCTATTGCACCTCTATACATTCTTGGAGCAGACATTACATAAGGAGGATAAACTTTAGAGATTGAAGATTTAGGTCTAACCATATTCTTCATTAAATCCCACTTCAATAAATAATTAGTACCCATAACTAATACACCCTCAAACCAAACAACTATTCTTTTAGATATCTTCTCAAATTGAGCATCATCAGTTTTAGGTCCTTGAAAACTATCATCTCTCTTTACTACTTTATCTCCACCGTTAGCATTTTTCTTTTTTTTATATACTACGTTTAAATCTGTCTTATATGAGAAGAACAATAATGTTGCAGAATTATTTCTAATATTACCTCCTAATATAGTTCCTCCTTGAATGTTTTGATAAGCATCCCATTTAGAAGCCAATTTAGAAATCTCTTTAATTTCTTCTTGAGTTAATTTTGGATTTAATTTTTTAAGTTCTGTAATAGGAACATTTTTAACTTCTCCAAAATAATAACAATCTTGAAAAGTAGGATCTTCAGTTGGACTAAAAACCATATTGGCAGGATCGCAATACTCAATTCTAATCCCATTATGTGTATCAAAAGAATGTCTAACAGCTGATACACCCAATACAACCTGGTCTTCATCTGTTCTTCTTTTTATTAAATCGTAATTGTTTAAATTTAAAACATTCTCAATAGCTTTTTCTTCAGCAATTTCTATCTCATCTTTATAGAATTCCATGTGAAGGTCAAGCTCTGCTTTATCTTGAGGCATTTGTTCTTCAGGTATTGGATACATATCTATACCTAATAAATTCTTAGCATCTTTTAACAAAGGAGCAGCAATCATAGCTTTCTCTACCTCTGTTTTATAGTTATTCTTTTTGTCAGATGAAATATTATCTACTGCCTCTGCTTTAACCTCGTATTGTCTTGTAGACATTCCATTAACAACTATATCAACAAATTTTGGTATAATTGGAAGTGGTGTCCAATCTAAATTAAGATAAGAAATATCTCCATTAACAGACATCTCTTTTTTATATTTTTGAACAGATTGCTCTCCTCTTGCATATAATCTTAGTTTGTGAAAGTGGTCTCTTGTAGTGTAAAACCTTGAACCATTAAGAGATGTTTTTCTAAACCACTCAGCTTGAATGGAATGAGCAACAGACCTACCGTAATCTTCACTTTTCTTAATCTCATCTGTCGCCAGTTGGTCAGGAAAATATACATTAGGCATCGTTAAATCTTGATTCATATATGTGTCTTTATTTTAGTAATTCGCTATGCATTCCTTTATTAGAATATCTTGCAAAATTAAACATTATTTCCGAGTTATTTCTAATAGGTTTTGTAACGTATGTTTGGTTAGCCATAATTGCAAGACCACTACTAATAGTAGCATCAAATTTAGTACGATTAGCTATATCAAAATTTGCCCAATCTAGAAGTGTTCTATTAAAATACATATTACCCATACTTCCTTCTTCTCTGTATTCACCACTATAATCTATACCTACATATTGATTTATATATGCTTCAATAGCATTAGCTTGTAACTCAATAGTTTGTGTAGATGAAGGAATACCACCTAACTCTCTCTCTGATGGAGACAAATCATTCTTATGTTTATCAGGTCTATTTAATGAGAAACCACGAAAACCTCTATTGGTAAAATATTTTAATTGTCCAACTTTATTATTTTCTATAAGTATAGGCATTCCATAAAATACACAAGCCATTAAACAATTCTCATAAAATTCTTCAGATGTTCTTGGTCTTGCTATATACTCTAAAAAGAAATGGTTACTTGGTGCGTCATCCATATTAAATTTTGTAAGACCATGAAAAGAACCTTTAGAACCTCCACCACCTACAACTCCTGATATATCGTATGTATCACAACCAAAACTTCCTATGTGTGCATTACCTGGATATTTCTTTCCATTCTTTAATTCTATTCTATTACGCATCTCAGGTTTAGGAATCCATGATACTTTAAATTCACCATCTTTACTTGGTGTCCATATAACTTCTGTATCTTTAACACCATTTCTCCAAGAGAATTTACCTGTTGTAATAATCCTATTATGCTCAAGACCATCATTATAATCTACTTGTTCATATATCTTTGAAAGGTCAAACAAACTATTTTTAGCTTCATCACGAAATGCGTGTCCTTCTGTTCTTGGGTTTTGTCTATAAAACTCATTTAAAGCATCAGAATCTTTTCTTAAACTCTCTATTTTATTCTCAAAGAAATCTAATACACCATCGTATACCCAAGTTCCTTGAATGTCTTTTACTGGTTTATCTCCAGCTCTAAACATAGGGAAGCCATACAAATCTATATACCCCTCATAATTCCATTCCATAGGAATAAATAAAGCATATAGTCCACTTGTTGTTTGTCCATTCTTATCTCTATTTTTTACATCACTATCGTAATATAATTTTTTAAAGTTCCCACCACCATTTTCTTGAGAGTTACAAGTACTTCCCATCATACACTTACCTATAAGTTTTCTTCCAACTCTTAAACAAGTTTGTGTAACCCTCCAGTTATTTTGTATGTTTAATGGGTTTGTCCATTTACCACTCTCATCATGCACAAGTAATTTTAACTTTTCCCCATCATAACTATTGTCTCCTGTGTTCTTCCAATCAATAGAAGTATCTAAACCCTCCATTTCATCTTGAGCATCAGACATATTATTCTTGGTTATTTTAGATGCAGGAACACGATACGATAACTCTGTCTTAGGTTTATCCATACCATCCATAATAGGTTTAAAAAAGAAAGGATAATTACTTGATATAGGAACTACTTTATCTGTAAACATTTTTTTAGCATCACCTCCTGTTTTAGAGAGAATACCAAGTCTACTATCTTTAGATATTGTTGCGATATTAACAAGCTCTGAACTACCCATAAAAGAAAAACCTGAACGTCTATTTTTTAAATAACACATTCCAAAACTTCTAGTGTCAGCCTTACATGCCTCCCAAAATATCCAAAATATTCTATTACTCTCTCTAAATTCAGGGAGACCAATATCTATTTTAGTCCATTGAAGATACATATAGTGGCTTCCTGTTATGTAAGATGGTTTTCCGTTATTCATAAAGAATTTTCCTTCATCTCTTTTATTAAACTCTTCTTCTATATAATCTACCCATTTACTTTTAAAATCTTTAGGCATATCATTCCATTGAAAAATAGTTTTTATTTTAGAGAGTTCTTTAGGATATTCATCGGCCTCCCAATATTGTTCCTCAGGTTTCTTGTCCCTAATTTTCACTTTATTTGGGACAGAAGGTAATGCTATTTTTAATCCTTGTATTTCATATACTTCTCCAATAGTACCATCTTTAGAAATAACTACTATATCATACTCTGGATTGTATCCATATACCCATCCATTTTTTTTATTAATTTTATCTACTTCTTTTTTTGGTATATAATCTAACAGTATGGAATAAATACTACTTTCCTTTGCTTCGTCTTTCTGCAAAGCTTTCAAACTTTGATTCATCTTTAGTAGTATTAGGGTTTTCTTCAAGTATATCTTGTTCTCTTTGTATTTTTTCTAAAATATAAAAAGCATCATCAAGAGCTTGTTTTTTTGCAAGTACAGCATTACGCATTTTATCAGCAGTAATATCTACATCATCATCAGATATGATTTCATCAGCAAGAACTTTTATTAACTCTGTAACTGATTTATAAGCAGCTTGAATAATCTGCTCTTTTAATTCTTTGTGGTTATACATTTAATTTAATTTTAAAAAGCAAAGGTATAAAAAAATGCCCTCTGATTTAGAAGGCATTTAATTTAGCAATTTTTACATCCACCACTTCCACTAGGACCTTTTCCAGAACCTCCTGATAAATCTCTAGATTTGTCTCTATTTTTTCTAGCAACTTCTTTAGATGATTTAGAAGATCTATCTTTCCACTCAGACATTGTTTCTCCTGCTTGTTTGTACTTATCGTAACTTTGTTTAGTTACCTCATCTTTTCTTTTTTGTTGCCAAGTTCTTTGATCACCTTTAACTATCATTTTAGCAGGTTCAAACTGTGGATTTGTTTTAACAACACCAGCGGTTTTCATAGGTATCATAGTAGTTATTTCTCTCTCTCCTTTTGAACTAGAAACACGACTTGAAGAAGTAGGTTTTTTAGTTGAAACAACTTTAGAAGTAGTTTTTACATCTGGTTTAGAATTAGATGATTTATCTTCATTATTCCACTTTGTTATATAAGTAGTACTACCATTAGGATTTTTAACCTCAGTTTTTGTTACATTGTTTTTTGTAGGGTCTATCTTTGGTTCTTCTTTTGAAGAAACTTTATCTCCACTTTTATCAAAATTACTCATAATAGATTTTAATTTATCTATATCAGCATTTTTAAATCCTATTGAGTTATAATCTTCTGCCATAATTTTATTTTTTACAAAAGTAATGTTTTTAATTCAATTTTAAAACAATATCACTATCAGACATTCTATATAATTTTTCATCATCTATCTCAAATTCATATTCACTATTCTTTTTGAATGCAATCATATCTCCTTTTTTAAAGCCAATAGAAAGTAGTTTTTCATTTGCGTATACTAACTCTCCAATATGTTTCTCTTCTTTCTCTAAATCGTATAGTATACCTTCTTGAGTATTATCTATTGGTTTTACAAAACAATAATTAAGATGTGATGTCCAATCATTACCATTTACATTTCTTGAGAGATATATTCTTTCAGGACTAACTATATAAACTCCATCTCTAAAAAACTCTGGAGAAGTAGTTGGTCTACCCCTCATATCAAAATAAATTCTAAAAATATTATGGTGTAATACAACTATGTCTCCAACACAAATATCCCCACTGTAATGTATAGGTAGTGATTCTACAATACCAAGTCTATTAACATATTTAGCAAGTTCTAATGAAGTGTTTATGGTGAATTCTACACCACCTATATTCTTGGTATTATTATATTTACTCCCATAAGGAGATATTATAAAATTGTATGGACTCTTCATTAATAGTTAATGTTAAATTCAACAAGAATAGGTAGATTTTTGTTTGGACTTTTCCATACAGATAGCTCTTTATTTTTATTCTCTATCCATACATAGTAATCATTACCATTATCAATAATAGCATGTATTGTATTAGACCCTCCTAATACTTCTTGTCCAACTATGTAGTGCATTGAATTTTTATAATCAAGACCAATAGTTATTTTTCTAATTTCTAATTTCATTTTTATTAAATTATATTCTTTTGGCAAAAATACAAAAAAGTGCCGAACATATATTCAAGCACTTTTTATATCTTATATTGCGATATGCGTTATTAATTATAAACTCTAATTTCTATAGGAGTATTTGTTAAAAGCGAGTCTACTTGAGTTGATGAACTATCTTTAGTAACCACATCCATTTCATTATTACCTGATCTTCTAATTTTAATGTTTCCACTACTTACATCTATATTATCTGATATTGAAAAATAAGTTTTATCTTCTATAAAAAGTCCGTTGCAAGTTGTGTAATAAAAACCAGTTCCATCATAAAACCAATTAATATTACCAAGTGATAGTAAATTGTCTTGTAAGTAATTTTGTATTTTCATAGTTTTTATTATTTATTTGTTTTTATATTAAAAAGATATTATTACTACTAATCCATCTCCTCCTTTACCACCATTGCCTCCTCCTAAAAAACCAGCACCCCCTGCTCCTCCGCCAGATCCTATTCCACCATTACCACCATTACCTCCTACTCCAACAACTGAACTACCACCACCTGCTCCACCTAATGAATAAAATGGTTTCCAAGACGTAATTCCATCTCCACCATTACCACCATTACCTACAGTTGGCGCTGCTGCTCCTCCTGCTATTAATGGACTTATAGATGTTGCTAATATAGATGCTCCATTATACGCTATATTTGGGGTGTTAAATCCTGATGCTCCAGCTCCACAAGTTAATACTTGTGAGGTTAAAGGAGTTATATCTGGTGCTTGAATTGTTCCCGCACCTACTGCTGTTACTCCTGCAGTATTAAGAAAATTTGCTAAAGTTAAGAAATAAATATTTCCCTGTCCTGTAACTGGTTCTCCTGCAGCTGATACTCCAGTACCTGATGTTCCTACTGCAGCACCAGCTGTTCCTGATCCTGCTATTGAATTTGCACCAGCTATTATAGGTGTTAATGATACAAAACTTCTTGTTCCTGCAGTACCTGCTACTGTAGGTGTTGCTCCTGTTCCACCTACACCTACTTGTACATATAATGTATCTGAAAGTTGTTGTGAGTTATATAAAACTCTTGAAATACCTCCACCACCACCTCCTGTTGAGTATGAAAAATTAGCAAGGTTAAGTCCAGAAGCTCCACCTCCACCTCCACCAATGCACATTATCCAAACATAATTGCATTTTTTAGGTTTTGTCCAAGTTTGCCAAGCATTTGCACTACCATTTGTATAAAATATTTTTATGTCTTGCTGACTATTTGGTATATGAGATAAATCTAACATATTATAAACTTGTTGTTATTATTACAAATCCATCACCACCTCTTCCACCATTACCTGCGTTTACTCCTGTGTTAGTAGAAGCTCCTCCACCTCCACCACCTGTTCCTGGTGCTCCATTACCTCCATTACCTCCATTTCCTGCAGTTGAGCCACCTCCACCACCTCCACCATATAACATTAATATAGGTTTGTAGTAAATAGCTCCATTCTGCCCATTTGTATTTACAGGAGTTGTAGTTATACCTGGAAATACCCCTGTTGTTGTTGTAGCATTTCCTGAACCACCATTTCCAGTTCCACCTCCTCCTCCAGCAGCAACTATAAAATTAATAGGTGAACCAATACCTCCATTAACTGTTGATGCAGAATTTGAATTATTTCCAATTTGAAAAATATATATTCCTAAATTTGCAAAAATATTATTTGCAATTGTTGATGCAGTTTCTCCTATTCCTGTGCTACCTGCTGCTGTTGTTCCACCACCACCACCTGTTGCCACTGGTGCTATTCCTGAACGTACAACAATATTTGATACTGATGTTGTATCAGGTATTAAAGTTACAAAACTATTTTGTCCTGAAGTACCTGCTGTTGCAGTTGTTCCACCTAATCCTCCTGATCCACCTATTCCAGGTAGTATGTAAAGTATATTTGGAAGTAGGTTTGCATCTATAGTTAATCTTGCAGTAGCTCCACTACCTCCTCCACCACCTCCACCTTTAGGTGTAGAAGCTGATTGCAATCCACCGCCACCACCAGCACCTGAACCTTGACAAATAATATTGACAAGTTTAGCACCTCTTGGTTTTATCCATGTTTGCCAAGTTCCTCCATTGAAGAAACCTTGTACATTTGAATTTTGATTTTGAAAATATGATAAATCTAACATATTATGTTATAACTGTAATTATTACTAATCCATCTCCCCCATCACCACCACTACTTCCTACTGCTGAACCTGCTCCTGCTCCTCCACCACCACAACCATAGAAACCTTTTCCTCCATTGCCACCTGCTCCTGTTGAACCTGATCTTCCTGCTCCTCCTGCTCCTCCTGTACCACAAAAGGGTTGTAATGTTCCATATCCTGAATCTCCATCTTGTGCATTTGCAACTCCACCATTTACTTGTGTTGTTAATATAGCAGAAGCTGATGTTATATTCCCACCTGCACCAAATACTGTGGCTGTCTTACCGCCTCCACCTGTACCCCCTGTTAATATATTTGTTGCTAATGCGGCTGTATTACTTCCTGCTGTTCCTGTATTAGCTCCTCCTGCAGATGAATTAACACCTGCAATAGCAGTAAATAGCCCTAAATTACCAAATGCAGATAAAGATACTACTGATATTGTGGCTGCTAATGCTGCACTTCCGTTTGGAGTTCCTCCTGATGCACCTGCGGTAGATGATTTACATATAAGAGTTTGTTCTGATGTAGATGGTTGTAATGCTATATAACTAATACCTCCATTTGTACCAGAAGTATTACTCACTTTAGAACCTGCTCCACCTTTACCTATTAATATATAAATGGTATCGGGTAATAAAAAAGCAGGAATTAATCCTCTAACAATTCCTCCTGAACCCCCCCCACTAGGTCCAACTGTTCCTGTTGCAAGTACATTAGGATATCCACCACCTGCTCCACCACCTAAACAGAATATCTCTATAAATTTTGCATTACGAGGTTTGCTCCATGTCTGCCAGTTACCTGTAGCATAGAATGTATAAGTTTGTTGTTGTTGAGAAGGTATATTTGATATATCTAACATATTATTTTGCCCATGTTGGTCTTGGAGGATTAGAATCTATAACATGACTCTCAACAGGAAAACTTGGGTATTCCAATGTATTTCCTTCTAAGTCAGTTATTCTTATTACGTTTCCATTACTTACTTCTTGATACGCTTGGAAATCCCATCCAAACGTAAACTCTATTAATATATATTCCATTAGTATTTTCCTCCAATTACTGATACATAATATCCTGCTGCAACTGTTGTTCCTAATGTTATATTAAGTTTGTATCCAGGAGGCAGAGCAAAGTTTAATGGTAGTTCATACACTGCTAATGCAGATGTTTCTGAAAGTGTTGTTGCTGCTAATGTTATCTCATCAAATAAAACATTATTAGCTGCTGTAGCATTTGTAGATCCATTGTTTATAAAAACTCTAGCTACTGTTGCTACATTTGTTCCAGCTGCTCTAAATCTTATTCTTTGAACAAAACCTCCATTTGTAGCATCTGCTGTAAAAGAAGTTAAAACAGTTCCTGTTCCATCCTTTGCTACGTTAGCTGTTGTTATTGCTGTTGTTCCCCATTGAACATCTCCTAGTAATGAGAAAATTGGTGCTGTGTTTGCTGCCATTGCTTATTTGTTTTTAAAATATATTTTGTAATCCTACTGTCATTGCTTGTACTAACCCTAAATTTGGTTTAGCGTTAAATGTTGTCCAGTTTGCTGAACTTAACACCCCTCTATTAGTTGCACTTGCTGTTGGTACATTAAGTGTAATTACTGGTGTTGATGTTGATGTTGCTACACTACTTGATAAATCAGTTCCAGTTGTTCCTAATGTTAATGCTGATACTGATGTTACTGTTCCATTACCTTTTGAATTAAATGTAGTCCAGTCTGCACTACTTAACGCTCCTCTATTGCTTGCAGAAGCAGTAGGTAGATTAAACTTATGGTCTGTACCACTATCAACTATTGCAAAGTCTGTTCCTGTTGTTCCTGTAGTTAGTGTTTGAGCAGCACCTGTTAAACTATTAATAGCTGTAATTCCTGTACCAGCCATTATCCCACTCTGTTGTGTAATACTTAATATAGTAGATTGAACAGCAGGATGTGCAAATGGACTTATCTGAGCAGTTTCAGCTATAATAGACATATTAATATCTGCACTTGCCCAATATAATTCTATTATATCACCTGCTATTAATTCTATAAGATAATTCCATGCAGCCATCATATATGCAGGACTATTACCTTGTAATGATAT
>Ga0114959_10001264_pt1 | contig 22431 bp, 31 predicted proteins | sample C_130625_EF_Meta_FD_87317 | JGI IMG/M metagenome (GOLD analysis project Ga0114959, IMG submission 87317) | Freshwater microbial communities from Lake Croche, Canada to study carbon cycling - C_130625_EF_MetaG | ecosystem: Environmental > Aquatic > Freshwater > Lake | place: Lake Croche, Canada... | reverse complement strand
TGGTCGCGTCTTTGATCATGTCGCCGTTGAACATCATCAGCACCTGCGGAATCGAGCCGTTGAAGGTGGTCGCATCGTCACCCTCGTCGGTGCCAAAGGCAATCACGAACTGCGAGAGCCACGCATCCTTCTTTTTGGCTGCCTCCTCGCCGCGGGCGGACTGGTCGGCCTCGGTTGCGGTGAGCAGCGACTCGTAGAGTTCCTCGGCCTGCATCTGCCGCAGATAGAAGTGCGTGAACTTCGGCTTCTCGCCGAGCGCCGGATCATCGTTTTTATTCGCGGCGGCCGTCCGGCTCGAAAGCGCATACGGCTTCGAGAGCACGATCCAGCGGACCAACTCCCTGAGGTCGAAACTCTGTTCGCGAAACATCTCCGCCAGGGCGTCGAGCAACTCCGGATGCGACGGTGGGTTGTGCTCGCCCATGTCGTCGATCGGCTTCGTGAATCCGTAGCCGAGGAAATGCCCCCACATGCGACTGACGATCGCCTTCGCGAAGAACGGGCTCGACTTGATCAGTTTCGCGAGTTCGCGGCGGCGCTCGACGCCATACGGCGTACCGTCCGCCATCGTCGCCGGCAGGTAGCCGCTCTTCGAGATCTCGGTCCCGTCGATGAACACCGGATAGGCCACCTTCATCAGGCCGTTGCGGAGTTCGTAGTAGAGTTCCGCTTCCTCGGGGTTTTTCCCTTCGCCGGCGAAGTCTTCGTCCACCAGTTCGATCCACTGCACGTCGTCCGTGCCACCCCGCTTGCGAAGCGCTCGGGCCTGACGGAAGAACGCATTCATCTCCCAGAACTGGTTCTGCTTCCCTTTGTTGAACGGGTGGTTATGACACTGCGTGCACTGCACCTGCAGTCCGAGAAAGATCTGCGCCGTCTTCGCCGTCGCCTGGACGCCGTTCTCGACGCCCATCTCCTCCATCTTGCCGCTGAGGAAGTTGGTCGCGCCGTTGAAGCCGTCCACGTCCTTGCGGTTGGCGTTCGCCCCCGTCGCGGTGACGAGTTCCTCCATGAAGCGGTCGTAGGGAATGTTCTTCGAGAACGCCCGCCGCAGGTACTGCCGCATGCCGGGGCGATTCACCCGCTCGTTCGCCACGTCGCGGCCGATCAGCACCGTCGTCCAGACGTCGGTCCAGTGCCTCGCATACTCGTCGACATAGTCATCGCCGAGAAGCCGGGCGACCAGTTCGGCCTTCTTCGTCGGCGCCTTGTCGGCCAGGAAGGTCCGCAGTTCATCGACGCTCGGGATCCTGCCGATGAGGTCGAGGTGGACGCGGCGACACCACTCACCGTCCGTGGCTTCGGCCGAGGACTGGAGACCCGCGTCATTCCAGGCCGCAACGACCTTCTCGTTGATCTCCTTGACCTGCCTGATGCCGTAGTGCTCGTCGGCAGGCCCATCTTCGCGGCCAGCCGCCCAGGCCGTTGCCACCACCACGGCGCAGCCGACTGCAAAGAGGCCTCGAAACGCAGGGTGCATAGCGACCTCCGCGGCGGTTGCCAGGACTTCGATTCCCGACAGCCAATTCTAGCACCTTGGGCGGTTCACCCCACGCCTCACGGCGTTGGGCTTCCCCAATCGGCCGCGGCAGGCTGATGGAGAACCCGCATCAGGTCGCGACCGGCCTGGCGGCCTCAACCCGCGGCTTCTGAGGCTTGGCGGTCGACTCCTGGCTGACGAACTCCAGGATTGCCCGCGGGCCGGCATCGCCCAGCCGCGGCGTCGCGAGCTTCAGGATCCGCGTGTACCCGCCCGGTCGGTCCACAAACCGCGGTGCGATCTCCTCAAACACGATGCGGGCCGCCTTCTTGTCGCCAAGCAACTGAATGACCCGGCGCCTGGCCTTGACTGCGGGGGCCATGGCGTGCGCCCACTGCTTCCACTGGTCGCTCGTCCGCCACTGCTTCCACGCGGTTGAGTCGCGGTCAGCCGTCGTCCCAAACTGCCGGGCCTTGTCGGCGGCCGCCAGGCCGTGCTTGGCAATCGTCACGCACCGCTCGACGAGCGGCCTGACCTCCTTTGCCTTGGCAACGGTCGTAATGATGCGGCCGGGAACCTTGGCAGCCCCGGGCTCGTCCGCATCAACCTTTTTGCAAGTGAGCATCAGAGCGGACGCGAGATTCCTCAAGAGGGCCCGCTGGTGTGACGGGCTGCGGCCGAGCACACGGCCTTTGCGACGGTGACGCATGGTAGTTTCCTTCGTGAATGATTTTCGTGAGGTACCGGCCCGAAGCTCAGGACGCCGCGCCGGCGGGCACGTCCATACCAAGGTGCATGCCGAGTTCGCGGAGTTTCTCCTCGATCTCCTGCAGCGTCGTGTCGCCCAGGTTCCTCATTTCGAGCATCTCGTCGCGGCTTCGCGACACGAGTTCGCGAAGCGTTGAGATCCCCGCCTCCTCGAGGCAGTTGCTCGCCCGTAGCGAGAGCCGAAGATCACCCACCAGCATGCCGAGCCGGCTCTCCAGCGGAGCCTCCACGGCAAACAAGCTGGCGACCCCGGGCAGAGACACAGCCGCCCCCGGCTTGGTGTAGCCGACGAACGGATTGAGGTGCTTGCGAAGAATCTTGGCCGCTTCGACCAACGCCATCTCGGGCGTGACCGTACCGTCGGTCCAAATCTCCATGGTGAGCTTGTCGTAGTTGGTCTTCTGGCCGACGCGCGTCTCCTCGACCTCATACTTCACCCGCGTGACCGGGCTAAACACGGCATCGACCGGAATAATGCCGATCTCTTGCGAGGCCTGACTTTGCTCACTGGAGGGCACATAACCCCGGCCATTTTCCACGACCATCTCGAGTTCGAAGGGAACGTCGTCAGTGAGCGTGGCAAGCACGAGCTCCTTGTTCACGACCTCAACGGCCTCGTCGGTCTGAATATCAGCCCCAGTGATCGGGCCCTTGGTGCTCTTCTCCACGCGGAGCACGCGGGTCGAATCACTGTGGTTTTTCACCACCAGACTCTTCACCGCGAGCACGATGTCGGTCACGTCCTCGAGCACACCCTTGATGGTCGTGAACTCGTGCAGCGAGCCAGCAAGTTTGATCTGCGTCACAGCGCTTCCCTCCAGGCTGGAGAGCAGCACGCGACGCAGGCTGTTGCCCACCGTCGTGCCGAAGCCGCGCTCGAAGGGCTCCGCAGTGAACTTGCCGTACGTCGACGACAACGTCTTGGGGTCGGCCGTGACCGCACCGGGCAGCTCCAGACCACGCCAGCGGATATGCATGCAAAACTCCTTAAATCACTTGGAACAAAGTTCGATGATGAGGTTAGCCTGAACCGGGATCGAGACGTCCTCGGAAGCGGGCAGGCGATCAACACGGCCCTCTGGAATCAGGCCATCGCCCCTCGAGAGGAACTCGGGCAGGTCCCTGCGAAAATCCGCAAGCGCCGCATGGACGAGTTGCAGGCTCTTCGCCCGATTCTTTACACGCAGCAGGTCGCCGGCCTTCACCAGGTAGCTCGGTACGTCGAGCTTCGCGCCATTGATCGTGATGTGGCCGTGCATGACGAGCTGTCGCGCAGCGGCACGAGACGGGGCGAAGCCCAGGCGGTGCACGACGTTGTCGAGCCGCCGCTCAAGCAGCGACATGAGCGACTCGCCCGTGTTGCCCTTGCCTCGCTCCGCGCGGGCAAAGTACGTGCGGAACTGGCGCTCCAGCACCCCGTAGAAATGCTTGACCTTCTGCTTCTCGCGAAGATGGAGACCGTAGTCGGTCGGCTTGCTACGACGCTTCTGCACCATACCGGGCGGCGTCGGCCGACGCTCGATGGCGCACTTCGGCGTGTCGCAGCGACTTCCTTTGAGAAAGAGCTTCAGGCCGTCACGGCGGCACAGACGGCAGACAGGTCCGGTGATTCGTCCCATGGGTATCGGCTATTCGAGGAGGAAGGAAGCGAGGTATGGAAAATGAAAGGAGAGGGAGCCAGCGAGGGATCAGACCCGTCGTTTCTTTGGCGGACGACAGCCGTTGTGAGGAAGCGGCGTGACATCCTCGATGCTCTTGACGTTCATGCCGGCGGCCTGCAACGCGGTGATCGCGCTCTCACGCCCGCTGCCCGGGCCCTTGACGCGGACCTCGAGTTCCTTGACCCCGAACTTGGCGGCCTTTTCGGCGGCCTGCTGGGCAGCACACTGGCCAGCAAAGGGCGTGCCCTTGCGGCTCCCCTTGAAACCGCAGGTTCCACCACTCGCCCAGCAGAGCGTGTCGCCCCTGGTGTCGGTGATGGTAACCGTCGTGTTGTTGAAACTGGCCACGATGTAGGCAATGCCTGCCGTGACACTCTTCTTCTTGGCCTTGGCGACTTTCGACATGCTGGATGGATCCGTGGTTCGGGAGACTTGTTCGTGTACGTGAAATGCGACCGGCGGCAGGACTGAGGACTACTTGAGGTCCTTCACGCCCTTCTTTCCGGCCACCGTCTTCTTCGGACCTTTTCTCGTGCGGGCGTTCGTGCGGGTCCGCTGCCCCCGGACCGGCAGTCCGCGGCGATGACGCAGGCCGCGGTAGCTGCCGATGTCCTTGAGCCGCGAGATGTTTTGTGCCACCTGACGGCGCAACTGCCCCTCGACCGTGTAGTCCTTGTCCAGCAAGGCAGCAAGCCTGGCGAGTTCGTCCTCGTGCAGATCGCGGGCATTGCTGAGCGGATCCACCCCCGCCTTGTGGCAGAGTTCCCGTGCGACCCGCTGGCCAACGCCATAGAGATACTGCAGCGAGTAGATCGTCTTCTTCTCGGAGGGGATGTCGACGCCCATCAGACGCGGCATTGTGTGATTCCCATTGTGTGTACCCGGCGACTTCCATCGCCGCTGGACTGTCTCGTACCCATCACGAATCCTGTGCACGTCGGCCGCGATGCGCTTCGGGATGGCGTTCGACGCCAGCCCGCGAGCACGTCCCGGCACTCCACTCGGCCCGGTAACCCAGAACGAGGGAGGCTCCAGTCACGATCGCCATTCACCCCTGCCGCTGCTTGTGCCGGGGGTCGGCGCAGACCACGAAGACGACGCCACGGCGCCTGACGATCTTGCACTTTTCACACATCCGACGGACGCTAGCGCGGACCTTCATGGACGAACTCGTGACAACGGCCAAGGATGGCCTGGAACCGGGAACGGGACTTCGAACCGAGCCACAAACTATAAGTTCGCCGCAGGGGGGTCACAAGGGGGTGGCGAGAATCCTGCGATCTACACGAATTCGGGTGCCCCGCCAAGCCAACTCGCCTCAGCCGGCAGCCTGAACTGGCTCGAGCCGCTCCCCCGCAGCTGGCGGGGCGGTGAGCACCATCGGCCCGTTCTCCGTGATCGCCACGGTGTGCTCGAAATGGGCACTGGCCCGGCCGTCCACGGTCGACTGAGTCCAATAATCGGCGAGGGGACGAACCTTCTTCGAGCCCATATTGACCATCGGCTCAACGGCGATCACCAAACCCGGCTCCAGCTCAAAATCGTGGTTCTTGCGAAATGCCGGTGTGCAGAAGTTGGGGACCTGCGGATCCTCGTGCATGTTCCTTCCGATGCCGTGGCCCACAAAGTTCTCCACAACGGAGAAGCCGTGATCGCGGACATACTTGGCCATTTCTGTCGCGACGTCGCTCCACCGACTGCGACTGGCCATCAGTTCAATCGCCAACTGCAGCACGCCCGCCGTGCAATCGAGCAACCGCTGAACATCTGGCTCGACGTCTCCCACCGAGTGGGTGATCGCCGAGTCGCCGCACCATCCGCCGAGGCTGCAGCCTGTGTCGATGCTCACCACGTCGCCGGTCCGCAACTGCCGCGGCCCCGGTATGCCGTGGACGACCTCGTCGTTCACCGAGATGCAACAGACTGCGGGAAAGGGCACCTTGCCGGGAACGCCCTTGAAGAGCGCCACCGCCCCGTGCTCCAAAAAGAACTTCTCGACTGCGGTGTCAATCTCGCCCGTGGTAACCCCCGGCTTGACCATCGACCTGGCAACCTGATGGGCGCCCCAGACCACCAAACCGGCCCGGCGCATCAGCGCGATTTCCCGAGGAGACCGAAGATTGACCACGACGAACTCACCTCCAGACCGACCAGCCGGATGACCGTGCAACGCCCTGGAGTATAACGCGTCGCCGACGCCGGGCGACCGCGGTCACCGCGTCCACGCCGCCCGCTCAAAACGCTTCACTGCGGCCCTCACCCGCTCAAAGATCTCTTCGGCTGTCCCCAGGCCGTCGATCGAGGCGAGCTTGCCCTGCCCCGCGTAGTAGTCGAGCAGAGGCGCCGTCTGCACCTCAAAACTCGCAATCCGCTTCGCGAAGACTGCCGGATCATCGTCTTCCCGCTTGCGTGCCAGCATCCGACGGACGAGTTCGTCTCGCGGCACCGCCAACTCGATCACGCCATCCACGCTCATCGCCCGACGCTCGAGCAGGTCGTCGAGGGTCTCCGCCTGAATCAGCGTGCGGGGAAAGCCGTCGAGGAGGCAACCGGTGCGGCAGTCCGGAGCCTGCAGTCGCCGGCTCACCATCCCGACGATGATCTGGTCGGGCACCAACTTCCCCTGATCCATGTACGATGCCGCCTCGATGCCCGCGGGCGTGCGGCCTCGCACCTCGGCACGAAGCATCTCGCCGGTGGAGAGGTGCGGCACCTTCAGAAGGTCGACCAACCGCTGGCACTGCGTGCCCTTCCCTGCACCCGGTGGCCCGATCAACACGATCCGCATGGCACAAGGTCCAGGTGGTTCTCGAAAGGTGCTGAATCCGCCTGCGGCCGCCACTCGAGCCCACGCGCGTGCCCCGGCCACGACCCGCGCAGTGTGGACTGCGTTCAGCTCTTCTCGAGCAGACCGCTGTAGTTTCGCATCACGAGGTGGCTGTCGATCTTTTGGACGAGATCAAAGGCCACGCTCACTGCAATCAGGAGCCCCGTCCCGCCGTAGAAGCTTGCGATCTGGGCTGGAATGCCGAGGGCACCTCCGACGATCGTCGGAATGACCGCCACGAGCGACAGGAAGCCCGCGCCAACGTAGGTGATCCGCTCCATCACCCGCTCCAGGTAATCGGCGGTCCGCTTTCCGGGACGGTATCCAGGGATAAAGGCGCCGAAGTTCTTCAGGTTGTCGGCCATTTCCTTCGGGTTGAAGGTGATCGCTGTCCAGAAGTAACAGAAGAAGTAGATCAACGCGATGTAGCAGATATTGTAGAGAAACGACTGTCCCCGCATGAACGAGTCGTGCAAGGTCCGCAGGATATCGCTCGTGGGAAACGCATTGCTCAGGTACTGGAAAAGCAACTGCGGAAACAGCAGCAGCGAGCTGGCGAAGATGATCGGCATCACGCCCGCCTGATTCACCCGCAGCGGAAGATACTGGCGGGTGCCCCCATACACGCGACGACCGCGGACGTGCTTCGCGCTCTGCGTCGGGATTCGCCGCTGCCCCTGGGTCATGAAGACCACGCCCGCAACAACACCGACGAAAAGCGCTGCGAGCACGAGCAGCGTCTCGACGCCCATCTTGCCGCCACCACCACCGAGTTCCCACGTCGTATCGTTCCCGAGTTCCACCAGAGCGCTCGGCATTCCCGCGAGAATGCCCGCCATGATCAAGAGACTGATGCCGTTCCCGATGCCGAACTCGTCGATTTGTTCGCCGAGCCACATCAGGAAGATCGTGCCCGCGGTCATCGTCATCACCGCGACGAACTGCCACGACAGCGGGAGCCGACCATCAACGAGAAACGCCGGCGAAATCAACGACTGCTCGCCCACGCGCTGCGATGCCAGAAACGCCACATACGCCCAACTCTGCACGACACAGATCAGCACGGTGGCGTAGCGGGTGTACTCGTTGATCTTCTTGCGGCCCGCCTCGCCCTCCTTCTGCAGCCGCTCGAGCGGCGGCCAGACGGTGCCGAGGAGCTGAAAGATGATCGATGCCGAGATGTACGGCATGATTCCGAGCCCGAAGATCGTGGCCTGCGACAACTGGCTTGCGGAGAACACGGCCACCGTCCGCAGCAGTTCGCCGATGCCCCCCGACTCCTTGGAGAACTGGTTCATCACGTTGGCGTCGATGATGGGCAGCGGAACCTGCCATCCCACCCGATAGATCGCCAGGAGCCCGAGCGTCAGCAGGATCTTCTGCCGCAGTTCGGGAATCGTGAAAATAACGCGGAGCTTCTCGAGCACGGAATGGACTCCTCCGAGGAATGCGACGGCCGGAAGCCCATACCCTACCCGGCGACTGGCTTTTTCCGCGATGCCTTCTTGACTTTGCGAACCACGGGGGCGGGGCCGGGCAATACTGTGATCGTCCCGCCGGCGGCGAGAATCTTGGCCTTCGCTTGCTCACTGAAATGATGCGCCGACACCTTCAGCGCCTTCCCAACCTCGCCATTACCCAAAATCTTCACCTGCTGCCAAATCCCCTTCGCCAGCCCGGCAGCCCGTAGGCTCTCGGGGGACACCTCGGCGCCCGCCTCAAAGGCCTCACCCAGCGAACCGACGTTGACGGCCTTAACGATCAATCCGAAGGCGTTGTGGAAGCCCCGCTTGGGAATGCGGCGGATCAGCGGCGTGCCGCCGCCTTCAAAGACCGACGGAGACGACCAACCGGCAAGCTGCCCTTGGCCTTTGTTGCCGCGACCGGCCGTTCGACCGCGGCCGGAGCCGGGGCCTCGGCCCACGCGGAGCCGCTTGGTGTGCTTGTGGATGCCCTTGTTGACGTCGTTGAGTTTCATGGCTGGATGCCTAATGGATGTCCGCGGCTGGCCGGGATGTTCAGGAGAGCGTGATACCGCGGAGCCGTTCGACTTCCGCCTTGGTTCGGAGTTGCTTGAGGGCCTCGAGAGCAGCCTTCACGAGATTCACAGGGTTGGTCGAACCGTGGGCTTTGGTGAGAACGTCGCGAATGCCAGCCGACTCACAGACCGCCCGGACCGCAGCGCCGGCGATGATGCCCGTGCCCGGGCCGGCAGGCAGAAGGATCACCTTCGCCGTCTCGTAGCGGCCTTCCACGCGGTGCGGAATGCTGCCGTGCTCGACAGGCACCTCGATCAGATTCTTCATGCCGTCTTTGATCGCCTTCTCGACGGCAGGAGGAACCTCGTTCGCCTTCGCATACCCACACCCCACCTTTCCGCGGCCATTTCCCACGACCACGAGGCCGGCGAAACTGAAGCGGCGACCGCCCTTCACCACCGTGGCGCAACGGCGGACTTTCACCACTTTCTCGACGAACTCGCCGCTGCGGGATTCTTTGCCAGTGGACACGAGGAACTGCCTCCGAAAGTGTGCGAGTTGTCTTGCCTACAAGGGGCGAAACGGGTGCGGGGGTGGATCGGTCAGAACTGAAGTCCGGCGGCCCGGGCGGCTTCGGCGAGGACGGCCACGCGGCCGTGATAGCGGAACGAGCCACGATCGAAGCAGACCTGGCTGACGCCGGCTGCCTTGGCCCGCTCAGCGACAGCCTTGCCGATCGCCTCAGCAGCCTGCTTGTTGCCGCCGAAGCCAAGCCCGTCTCGGAGCGCCTTGTCCATCGAACTGGCCGACGCGAGCGTCCGACCGGTCGAATCGTCGACGACCTGCGCGTAGATGTGCTTGTGCGTGCGGAAAATGGTGAGCCTCGGCCGATCCGTGGTGCCGCGAATGGAGCGACGAACCCGGAACCGGCGACGCTGCCGCTGGCGGAGAATACTGCGAGAATGATCCATAGATGATGCCCTTACTTCGTGACCGCCTTGCCGGCCTTGCGGCGAACCTGCTCATTTTCATAGCGGATGCCCTTGCCCTTGTAGGGCTCCGGCTTCCGGAGCGACCGCACCTCGGCTGCGAACTGGCCGACGAGTTGCTTGTCGATCCCCTTGATCGTGATGTGCGTCTGGTCGGGACAGGCGACCGTGAGGCCCGCGGGAATCTCGACCTGCAGTTCGTTGGCGAATCCAACGCGTAGCTGCAGCATGTTCTTTTGGATCGCTGCGAGGTAGCCGACGCCGACGATCTCGAGTTTCTTTTCAAAGCCCTTGGAGACGCCCTCCACCATGTTGGCGGTGAGCGCCCGCGTCAGGCCATGCACCGAGCGGGCAATCCGTGCGTCACCATCGCGAATCACCTTGATGGCGCCGGCGGACGCATCGACCTCGATCGACACGGCCGGATGGAGGTTGTGCTCGAGTTTGCCGAGCGGACCTTCCACCGCAAGCGTGCGGCCCGAGACGGACGCCTTCACACCCTTCGGAATCGAAACGGGAGCCTTACCAATACGCGACATCGCCTGCCTGACCTTTCGGACTACCAGAGTTCACAGAGAACTTCGCCGCCGAGCTTCTTTTGCCGGGCCTCTCGGTCACTCACCACGCCACTCGAGGTCGAGAGGATCGAGATTCCAAGCCCACCAAGCACCGGCCGCAGCCGTGCCGACCGGCTATAGACACGACGGCCCGGGGAACTGACCCGGCGAATGTGACGAATCAGTCGCTCGCCGTTCGGTCCGTATTTCAGCTCGAGCTGAAGATGCGGCACAGGGTCCGCCTCCACCTCGCGCCAATCCCAGATGAAGCCTTCTCGCTTCAGAACTTCCGCCAGCCCACGCTTCACCTTCGAACTCGGCACGTCGACGGTGGCGCGTTCGATGCGCACCGCGTTGCGAATGCGGGTCAGCATGTCGGCGATAGGGTCGGTCATCATATCAGCAGGGCCCTTTGTCTAAATCCAGCCTGAAATCTGGCCAGGAATCTCGCTCGTTTGTCTGTTGGGTTTGGTCACTCATCCACCTACGGTCCGCCTCGATCACCAGCTCGCCTTTTTGACACCCGGGATTAACCCCTGGTCGGCCAGTTTCCGGAAGCAAATTCGGCAGGTGCCAAACTTCCGGTACACGGCCCGCGGACGGCCGCACAGCATGCAGCGACGGACAATCCGCGATGAGAACTTGGGCTTTCGCGTCGCCGCGGCGATCTTGGATTTGCTTGCCATGGTTGTTCAGCGTGCTCTGGGGACGTGTTCGTGGATTCCGGGAGGGTCCGATTCGTGGTGGTCTGCGGGTTTGGGCGGTACCGTCAGGCGGCGGCGTCGCCTTCCTTCTTGAGCGGCATGCCCATCGCGAGCAGGAACTGACGGCATGCATCGTCACTACGGGCCGTGGTGACAAACGTGATATTCATGCCCTGCGGCCGCGTGTATTTGTCGGGATTGATCTCGGGGAACACCATCTGCTCGGAGAGCCCGAGGCTGTAGTTGCCATGGCCGTCAAACGCCGTACTCGACAGTCCGCGGAAGTCGCGAACCCGGGGAAGCGCTACCGACACCAGCCGGTCCAGGAACTCGTACATCCGACGTCCGCGGAGCGTCACCTTGCAGCCGATCGGCAGGTTCTCGCGAAGCTTGAACCCGGCAACGGCAGCCTTCGAGAGCGTGGTCACCGGCTTCTGCCCTGTGATCTGTGCCAGCGCTCCGACGGCCTCTTCAAGGAACTTCTTCTCGGTGACGGCAACGCCCACACCCATGTTCAAGACGATCTTCTCGAGCTTTGGGATCGCGTGCGGGTTGCTCGTGCCGAGAGCCGTAGCCAACTGGGGGCGCACGGTGTTGGTGTAGTGGTCGAGCATCCGCGGATTGCCCACGGGTTCTACCGCTGCCGTCTCGGCCGACTTACTCTTCTTCGCCATCGTCTCCGGTCCCTTCTCGATCCCTGCGGATAACTCGTCGATCTCGTCCTACACACGATTTCCCGGCCCGGTCACGCCCCGGCCGGCTTCCGCGGCTTTGCCCGCCGCAGTGTTCCGAGGTCAGCGCCACACTTCCGGCAGATCCTCGTTTTCACGCCATCGGCGGCGATCTTGGCACCCAGCCTGCTCGCCTTGCCGCACGCCGTGCAGACCACCAACACATTCGATGCGTCGATCGGCATCTCCTTGCTGAGCCGTCCGCCCTGCGGGTTCTTCTGGCTCTTGCGGATGTGCCGGTAGACCCGATTGACGCCCTCGACGACGATTCGCCGACGACCTTCCTTCTCGGGAAGCACCTGCAGCACCTTGGCGCGCGTGCCCTTGGCGTTGCCCGTCTGCACCTCAACCATGTCTCCTGATCGGATCAGCATCACACCACCTCGCTCGCCAGGCTGACGATCTTCATAAAGTTGCGGTCGCGAAGTTCGCGGGCCACAGCCCCGAAGATTCGCGTGCCCTTCGGGTTCTTTTCGTTATCGATGATCACGCACGCATTCGCGTCGAACCGCACATAGCTTCCGTCATCACGACGGGTGGCCTTCTTGCAGCGAACGATGACCGCCTTCACGACCGCCTTCTTCTTGACGTCGCTTCCAGGAATCACGCTCTTGACGCTGCACACGATGATGTCGCCGAGTCCGGCGGTCCGCTTGCGGCTCCCACCGAGCACCTTGAAGCACATCACTTCCTTCGCGCCTGTGTTATCCGCGACGTTGAGTCGCGTCTGCATCTGAATCATGTTGTCGACCGTCCTTCCGTCGCGGAGGCGTTCCCGGTGACCGCGGCATTCTCAGCCTTGGCCGCCGTCTCCCTCAGCTGGGTCGCCCGGGCACCGCTCCGCAGCGACGCCACGTCTACGGCAGTGCTCTTCTTGACGATCCGCACCAACTCCCACCTCTTGAGGCGACTCTTCGGCCGACACTCGATGATCTCGACAAGGTCGCCGTTGTGCGACTCGTCGTTCTCATCGTGCACGTGGCACACGGTGCGGCGATGTTGAATTCGCCCATATTTCGGGTGCCGGACGATGCGCGGAATCTCCACCCGCCGCGTCTTGCTCGCGGCGTCGCTCGTGACGGTGCCTGTCTCCACTCGCTTCGGCATGAACTCGTTCCTGGGTTGGCCTCGTGGTTTGTCTCGTCGTGTCGGTCAGGTGCCGCTCTGCGTTCGCTTCTTGAAATCGCGCCGAGTGCCCACTCGGCCCTTTGTCACGGAACGCAACTTTGCCCGCCCGCTCGCGTGGTGCTTCTTGGCGTGCTTCTCGTGCTGCGGTGAGGCATCGACGCCGTCGACTGCACCATCTGCAACGGCCGGGGTCAGCACCCCTCGCTGGGCGAGGATCGTCTGACACCGGGCGATCGTTCGCCGGAACTTCTTCATCTCCGTGGGCGCCGCCAGCTTCTCAGTCTGCGACTGAATTCGTAGCCGAAACAGCGTTTCGGCTGCATCCTTCCAAACGAGCCTGATCTGCTCGTCGGCCATGTCACGAAGTTCTTTTGACTTGGTCATCTGTGTTCCCTTACATCACCCGTCGCTTCACGAACCGCACGCGAATCGGCATTTTATGCGCCAGCCGCGCCATGCAGATCCGTGCCGCATCCTCGGTCACGCCGCCAATCTCATAGAGGATCATGCCGGGCTTGATCACCGCAGCCCAATACTCCGGCTCCCCCTTGCCCTTACCCATTCGGGTTTCAAGCGGGATCGATGTGACCGACTTATGGGGGAACACGCGCACGTACAGCCGCCCCTCCGTACGGAGGTACTGCTGGGCCGCAATACGGCCTGCCTCGATAGTCGCCGCGGGAAGCCATCCCGGCTGCTCGGCCTGAAGACCGAAGTCGCCGAAGACAACGCGGTTCCCGCGGGAGGCGTCACCTCTTATACGACCTCTTTGGCTTTTTCGGTGCTTGACCCTCTTGGGCATCAGCGCCATCGCCAGTCTCCTCGTACATGCCTTGGTTGACCCACACCTGAATCCCGATATTGCCCTGCGCCGTGGGAGCCTCGCAGAACCCGTAGTCGATCTTTGCTCGGAGCGTGGAGAGCGGCATCGAGCCGGCGATTGCCTTCTCGCACCGCGACATCTCAGCGCCTCCGAGACGGCCGGCAAGCTGGATCTTCACGCCACGCGCTCCAGCGTCCATGGTCGTGTCGAGCGCCCGCTTCAGCGTTCTGCGAAACGCAGCCCGCTTCGTCAGTTGGTCGGCGATGTCTTCAGCGATGAGTTGGGCCTGGATCTCTGGCCGGCTCACTTCCTCAACCTTCAGATTCACTCGCCGGCCGAGCAGCTGCTGGAGTTCCTCCTGGAGCCGATCGACCTCCTGACCCTTGCGGCCGATGATCACACCGGGCCGGGCACAGTGGAGGATGACCTTCACCTCGTCGCGAGTCCGCTCGATCTCCACTTTCGGAATCGCAGCAGCACGGTACTTCGTCTTGAGGAACTTGCGAACCTTCACGTCCTCAAGGAGGAGATCCTTGAAATCCTTCTTGGTCGCGTACCAACGGCTCTTCCAGGGCTCAGTTATGCCCGTGCGAAACCCGGTGGGATGGACTTTCTGACCCATGATTTACTCCCTTACTCCGCCAGCGTCCTGTTCGGCTGCCGTGGCGACCGTATCGAGCGAAACCTTGATGTGCGACATCCGCCGCTTGATCCCAAACGCCATACCACGAGCTCGCGGGCGGATTCTCTTGAACATCGGGCCACCGTCGATCCGCGCATCGACGACCACCAGGTCGTCCACACCGGGCGCCTGCTGGTGCTCGGCGTTGCCGAGTGCGCTTTTGATCACCTTCTCGAGCATCCGGGCGCCGCGATGCGGCTGGAACCGGAGGATATCGAGCGCCTCGTCGGCAAACTTGCCGCGAACGAGATCGGCCAGCGCCCGCACCTTGCGGGGGCTGATCCGAGCGTATTTGTGAGTCGCTGTGTAGGCCATGGCTTATCTCGTTGCCGCGGTCACTTCCCCGCGGGCGCCTCCTTCACCTTGCCACCGTGTCCACGGAACGTCCGCGTGGGCGAGAACTCGCCGAGCTTGTGGCCCACCATGTCTTCGGAAACGACCACCTTGATGTGCTGCTTCCCGTTGTGCACCATAAAAGTCAAGCCGATGAACTCGGGCACGATCGTGCAGGACCGCGACCACGTCTTGATCGGATCCCGCTTGCCGCTGGCAAGCTGGGCCTCGACCTTCTCGAACACGCGGGGGTCGACATACGGCCCCTTTTTTGCACTGCGTCCCATTGATTACCTCAGCTTCAACTGGCCGTAGCGGCGACTCTTCCGCCGACGGATGATGGCGGCCCCCGACGGCTTGCGGGGCTTCCGCGTACCGCCACCCTTGGCGCTCTTGCCGGTCGGACTGACCGGATGACGACCGCCCTTGGTACGACCTTCACCACCGCCGTGCGGGTGGTCGATTGGGTTCATGGCCGTGCCGCGGACATGCGGGCGGATGCCCATCCAACGCGAGCGGCCCGCCTTGCCAAGACGGACGTTCATGTGTTCTGAGTTGCCAATGGCGCCGATCGTCGCCCGGCAGGCCGCTGGCACGCGGCGAATCTCACCCGAGGGCAGCGTGATCTGCGCCCACTGGGCTTCACGGGCGACGAGCACCGCCGACGAACCGGCAGAGCGGCACAGGCGACCACCGCGCCCCTGCTGGAGTTCGATGTTGTGGATCTGCATGCCCAGCGGGATCGCTGACATCGGCAGGCAGTTGCCCACTTCCGGCGGAGCGGTCTCTCCGCTCATCAGCGTCACGCCAACCTTCAGGCCCTCCGGCGCCAGAATGAACCGCTTCTCGCCGTCGGCGTAGTGGACGAGCGCCACGCGACAGGTGCGATTCGGGTCATACTGCACGGAGTGGACCACGCCGGGGATGCCATCCTTGTTGCGACGGAAGTCGATCAGACGGTAGTGCTGCATGTGGCCGCCGCCACGATGCCGCGAAGTGATCTTGCCCTGGTTGTTGCGGCCGCCCTTCTTCTTCTTGCGCAGCCGAAGGGCCTTCGGCGCCTCGGCTCCTGCCGTCAGTTCGGCAAAGTCGGAGACGCTGGCGCCGCGGCGGCCGGGACTCGTCGGGTTGTAGGTGCGGATGCCCATGATGATGTGTGCTGGAGGAGTGCGGTGCGGCGAATCAGAACAGGTTGATCTTGAAGTCGGACTTGAGCGTAACGATCGCCTTCTTCCACGCCTTGGTGCTCGTGCGGCGAACACGGCTTCGCCGCATCTTGCCGACGCGGTTCTGCACCGCGACCTTCTCGACCTTGACGTTGAACATCTCCTCGACGGCCCGGCGAATGTCGGCCTTGTTGGCCTCGCCAACGACCTCGAAGGAATAGGCGTTGTGGCGGTTCGCCCGGTGCAAGCCCTTCTCCGTCACCAGGGGACGGACGATCACTTGATGCGGACTGAGACGCGGCGAAAAAGCCGGAGCGGGAGCGATGGGGACAGACATGACTTACTTCGCCTCCTTCTTCGCAGCACGGGCGGCCGGCTTCTTTGCTGGCTTCTTCTTCATCGCAGCAGCGGCTGGCTTGTTGGCCTCCACGGCCGAGGCCCGAAATGCGTCGATCGCTGCCCGAGTCATGAGGATCGAGCGAGGACGCAGGATCGACCAGGCATTGAGTTCCGCAACGGGCGAGACCGACACGCCGTCGATGTTGCGAGCGCTCTTCCAGAAGGCGGCATCGTGCTTCTCGGGGGCAAAGAGCACCGTCTTCTCGCCGAGGCCGAGTTTCTTGAGCATGCCAGCCACGACGGCAGTCTTGGGCTCGCTTACGACCAGCGAGTCGATGAGTTTGACCTCGTCGTCGGCGATCCGCGAGGCAAGCGCCATGCGAGCAGCCTGCTGCAGAGCCTTGCGGGGCATGCGCCAGCCGAAGTCGCGAGGCCGCTTGGCGAAGATGTGGCCACCGCCGCGGCGTGTACCGCTTCGCCGACCACCGGCGCGGGCATTGCCCGTGCCCTTCTGCTTGTAGAGTTTGCGGGTCGAGCCGGCGACCTCGCCACGAGTCTTGGTCTTCTGCGTACCCTGGCGCTGATTGGCCTGGTACATGACCACGGCATCGTGCAGGAGTTGCTTGCTCACACGAGGAGCGAGTTCGGCAGGGTCGATCTCGTACGAGCCGACCTGCTTGCCCGACATGTCGTAGACGGCGATGTTCACTTCCCACCAGCCTTCTTCTTGCCGGTCGGGGCCGCCGGGCCACCGACCTTACGGATCTTGTTGGTCTGCATCACGGTGACATACGAGCCGATCGGCCCGGGAACCGCCCCGCGAATCACAAGGAGATTGTTCTCCTTGTCGATGCGAACAAGCTTCACGTTCCGCATCGTCGACCGCTCGTTGCCATAGCGGCCCGCCATTCGCTTGCCTTTGAACACGCGGGCCGGCGAGGTGTTCATGCTCGTGCCACCCTGATGGCGATGCACCTTTTTCACACCGTGACTGGCACGCTGACCCTTAAACCCATGACGCTTCATCACGCCAGCAGTACCACGGCCCTTCGACGTGCCAGTGACGTCCACGAAATCAATGCCCTCGAAGACATCGACGGTCAGCACCTGCCCGACCTCGGCTCCGTCGTAGACACCACGAAGCTCGCGAACAAAACGCTGGGGCTCGCAGTCGGGCTTCGCAACGACAGCCACACCGCCTTCGGCACGCCGCTTGGCTCGCCGGCTGTCAAGCTTCGCCACCTGGCCGCGAAGACTCTTGCTGGCAAGCCGCCGAGGCTTGTCGAGGAAGCCGATCTGGACGGCCGCATAGCCGTCGCGATCGGGCGAACGGACGAGCATCACGGGGCACGGGCCGGCCTCGATCACGGTGACGGGAACCACGGAACCATTGGCATCGAAAATCTGCGTCATCCCGACCTTCCGACCCAAGAGGCCCTTGCGGCCGGTTCGCTCAGCGAGGCCCTTGCGGCCGGTTCGCTCGGAAGGGCCCTTGCGGCCATGATTGCCAGATGTCTTCGTTGATGCAGCCATGATGTTATTGGTCGCCGTCGCGACACCTCCCCTGCCAACGACCACGTGTGCGGCCGCCGCGGCTCGATGCCTCGCATTCACGCTCGAAGCCGTTGGCTGCGGGAGCGAAGGAAACTCTCGTTTCCAGCCTTACCCGCAACGCCTTCCAAGCATGCCCTTTCGTGCGCTCCTGTGATGAACCTCGTATGACCTTCGACGGCCGTAGCCACCGACACCCTACCTCGAAGAAGCCTTGATCTTGATATCGACGCCGGCCGGCAGGCTGAGTTTGTTCAGCGCCTCGATCGTCTTCGCCGTCGCCTGAATGATGTCGATGACTCGCTTGTGCGTCCGAATCTCGTACTGCTGACGCGCCTTCTTATCGACGTGGGGGCTCGAGAGCACCGTGTACCGCTCGATCCGAGTGGGGAGCGGGATCGGGCCGTGCACCTCAGAGTTGGTCCGCTTCGCGGTGTCGACGATCTCCGCCGCACTCTGGTCGAGCACGGCATGGTCGTAGGCCTCCATGCGGATGCGGATGATTTCCTGTGTCGGCCCGGCCACGGCAATACTCCCAGACGTCTCTGTCATCGACAGCACGGGACGGCAACGCGATCCCGGACCATCTGCATCGTTCGATTCGCAGCCGGACTTTCGAATATCCTGAGCGGATATCGCGTCCGGGCCGAAAAGCAGCCTCGCAAGAGGCCCGATTCCAAGCCTGCCCACGCGAAAACCCGGAAAAATCCGAGACCGGCGAGCAGAACTGCGGCGAGACGAGAAATCTAAATCTGCTTCGGTCACCTGTCAACACGCTGGAATAATCGGGCCACATCCGCTATCTCACTCCCCTCGGCCGGCTTTCCTCATGAGCACCAGCCACTCTCGGTCACCACTCCTCCTGATGGGGGTTTCTGGCTCCGGAAAGACTGTGATCGGCAGGCTTCTGGCAGACCGACTCGGGATGCCGTTTCTCGATGCCGATGACCTGCATTCCGCTGAAAACGTGCTGAAAATGAGGCTCGGCAGGCCGCTGACCGACACGGATCGGGCTCCATGGCTCCAGGCCGTGGCAGGCGAAATCGCCCGCACGACCGTGGACGGCCAGGGCATGGTCGTTGCCTGCTCGGCCCTCAAACGGGCCTATCGAGACCGACTTCGGGTGGCTGCCCCGGGCCTGCGGCTGGTTCACCTTGCGGGCCCGCCGGGCCTGATTCGCCGCCGTCTTGAGGCCCGGACAGGCCACTTTATGCCCGTAGTTCTGCTGGACAACCAACTGGCCACCCTCGAACCACCCGAGGCCGACGAGCGACCGCTGGTCATCGATCTTGCGTTGCCGCCGGACAAGATTGTCGAGCGGATCGTCGCCGCCCTCCCACCTGCACCGTGAGCCACGGCCGGGGCTGGGGTCACGGGACCCCACATTCTTCAGGTTTTTCGGGGTGATCGCCTTTCTGCCACCCTGTCTGCCTTGCATGGCCTGGAGGCGTTCTGTACTACCCCCTCGGTGAGGGTTCGCGGCACAGCCGCAGGCATTTCGCCCTCATGCGCGGAGCACAACCATGGTCCAAACGATCCTTGTCTCTGGCTCTTCAGGCCTGATTGGAAGCGAGGTTTCGCGCCATTTCGACGACCTTGGCTGGCGGGTGCACGGCATCGACAACAACCAGCGGGCCGTGTTCTTCGGCCCCGCCGGCGACACCCGCTGGAACCAGGAGCGACTCTCCTCCACGCTGCGGTCGTTCACGCACCACGAACTCGACCTGCGCGACCGCGATGGCATCTTGCGGCTCGTGGCTGACGTCAAGCCCGATGCCATCGTGCATACCGCCGCGCAGCCGTCGCACGACCGCGCTGCCGCCATCCCCTTCGACGACTTTGATACCAACGCCGTCGGCACGCTCAACCTCCTCGAGGCGGCGCGCCGGGCCGTGTCGGAATCGCCGTTCGTGCACATGAGCACGAACAAGGTGTACGGCGACGCGCCCAACGAGATCCCGCTCGTCGAACTGGATACCCGCTGGGACTACGCCGACACCACATACGCCAACGGCATTCCGGAAACGTTCCGTATCGACGCCAGCAAGCACTCGCTCTTCGGAGCCTCCAAGGTGGCAGCCGACGTCATGGTGCAGGAGTATGGCCGTTACTTCGGCATGCCGACCTGCTGCCTGCGGGGCGGATGCCTCACGGGGCCGGCCCATTCCGGCGTCGAACTCCACGGGTTCCTCAGCTACCTCGTCAAATGCAACCTGGAAGGCCGCGAGTATCGGGTCTTCGGCTACAACGGAAAGCAGGTTCGCGACAACATCCACGCTGAGGACGTGGCCCGCTTCATCTCGCGGTTTATCGCCGCGCCACGCCAGGCCGCCGTCTACAACATCGGTGGCGGCAAGCAAAACAGCTGCTCGATCCTCGAGGCCTTTTCGATGGTTGCGGACCGCAGTGGCCGCGAGATGCGGTGGGTCTACGACGAGAAGGCCCGCGAGGGCGACCACATCTGCTACTACTCCGATCTCCGGCGGATGCAGGCCGACTACCCAGGCTGGTCCCCGGAGATTTCTCTCGGGGAAACGCTCGACCAGATCGTCGATGCCTGGCAGCGAGCGGACCGAAACGCAGCTCACCCCAGGCAAGGTGACTGATGCGATTCATCGTCACGGGCGGCTGTGGGTTCGTTGGGCAGGCAATCTGCCGCGAGCTCGTGGAGCATCTGCCAGACGCCCACGTCGTGGCCTTCGACAACCTGCGGAGGGCTGGGTCGGAACTCAACCGTCAGGAACTAGCCCGCCGCGGCGTGGTGGTGGTGCATGGCGACGTGCGGTGCCAGTCCGACGTCGATGCGCTCGGCGACTGCGACTGGCTGATCGACGCTGCCGCGGAACCAAGCGTGCTGGCCGGCACGGCGGCCATGGCGGGGCGAGGCGCCGGCTCGAGGCAGTTGCTCGAACACAACCTGCTCGGCACCGTAAACCTGCTCGAGGCCGCAGCCCGCCGCCGCGCCGGCATCGTGATCCTGAGCACGAGTCGCGTCTATTCGATCACGGCCCTGACGTCTGTGCCGCTCCGTGAGCACGCCGCTGCGTTCGAGGTCGATCCGACGGTGGCGACCCTGCCGCATGGTGTCACCCAGCAGGGGATCACGGAAGACTTTTCCACGGCAGCGCCCGTGTCGCTCTACGGCGCCACGAAGCTGGCATCGGAGGCGTTGGCGTTCGAGTATGCCGATCTCGCCGGTGTGCCGGTGATCGTGAACCGCTGCGGAGTGCTGGCTGGTGCGGGACAGTTTGGCCGTGCCGATCAGGGGATTTTTTCCTGGTGGATTCATTCCTGGGCGCGCCGCAGACCGCTCCGCTACATCGGTTTTGGCGGCCGGGGACTGCAGGTTCGCGACTGCCTGCACCCGGCCGACCTTGCCCGGCTCGTGATCCTCCAGGCACGGTCCGCCACGGGCCCCTGCCGTTCCCTGCTCAACGTCTCGGGAGGCACCGCTTCCGCGACATCCCTCGCCCAGTTGTCTGCCTGGTGCTCCCAGCGACTTGGCAACCACGACGTGGCCGGCTCCTCGGAGGAACGGCCGTATGACCTGCCCTGGGTCGTGCTGGACCACACGCGGGCAACGTCGCTCCACGGGTGGACCCCGGAGCATCATGCCCACACCATTTTTGAGGAGATCGCTCGCCATGCCGAACGACATCCAGACTGGCTCGACATCACCGGTGGTTGACACCGGTCGACCATCGTCCGCGGATCAGGCCGACGTGATTCCGCTGCCGGCTTCCCCTGGCCGGCAGCTCAGGAAGCTTTCGGTGGTGATTCCTGCACGCGACGAAGCGGGCTGCATCGCCTCGACGGTGGAACACCTGCATCTTGAACTCACGCTTCAGGGCATCCACCATGAGATTGTCGTCGTCGATGATGGCAGCCGCGACGACACCTACGCCATCCTCGAGTCGACCGCCGCACGAATTCCAAGCCTGGTGCCCGTGCGCAGCCCCGGCCCGCACGGCTTCGGCCGTGCGATCCAGCGGGGCCTCGATGCCTACAGTGGCGACGCCGTCGTCATCATGATGGCGGACGAAAGCGACGACTGCCGCGACGTGGTCCGCTACTGGAGAATCCTGCAAGACGGGCACGACTGCGTGTTTGGCAGCCGCTTCATGAAGGGAGGCGGCGTGATCGACTACCCCCGCATCAAGTATGCCGTCAACCGCATGGCGAACTGGTTCGTCCGCACCCTCTTCGGCATCCGGCTCAACGACACGACCAACGCCTTCAAGGCCTACCGCCGGGAGGTCATCAATGGCTGCCGCCCATTCCTGTCGCCGCACTTCAACATCACCGTCGAACTCCCGCTGAAGGCGATCGTCCGCGGCTACTCGTGGACAGTGATCCCGATCACCTGGCGCAACCGGCGAACGGGCGTGGCCAAGCTCAAAATCCGCGAGATGGGGAGCCGCTACTTCTTCATCGTCGCGTACGTGTGGCTGGAAAAGTATTTCAGCCGCGGAGACTACCGCAAACCGGCCGCCATCTCGGCGGAAGTCCGGCACGAGACGAGCGCCGCGGCGTAACCACGCCGCCGCCTGGCACAGGCAGCTCCGAGCCCGCGGCGAACCGGGAAGGCACACAGGTTGAAAACCTGTGCTACTGGGGAAGCAGCGAGGGGCTGCCCGTGCCCGGGAGCCGGCGTTGCTTTCTCCGCGTAGCCACGACCAATCCGCCTGCGGCGGATCGGTGCCCGGCGAAGCG
>Ga0114959_10001263_pt1 | contig 22454 bp, 13 predicted proteins | sample C_130625_EF_Meta_FD_87317 | JGI IMG/M metagenome (GOLD analysis project Ga0114959, IMG submission 87317) | Freshwater microbial communities from Lake Croche, Canada to study carbon cycling - C_130625_EF_MetaG | ecosystem: Environmental > Aquatic > Freshwater > Lake | place: Lake Croche, Canada... | reverse complement strand
TTATTATTGAACCGTCTTGAGTTCATATATCTTCATTACATTTGCTCTTACTATAAACGGTAAGAGCAAATTTATATAGTAATTCTTTATCCAAATCCAACAAAATATGTTTATTACTTTGTGATAGGAAGATTAGATATTAAATAATTTTAGAGTCTTATTTTTGATTTGATTACCATATCGTTTTTTTGTATCTTTTGTATAATATCGTTTAGATAAACGATAGTCTGATGCATTGTTTCCTTTACCGCCTTTATGATTGTTCGAACCCGATGGTAAGTGTCCGCGTAAAGTAGATAGGCTACCTGAACCCATATCTTTGTCTGGAAACAGTTTTTGCATTTCAACATCATCTAAACTAGCAAAACCATCTAAATTGACCGATGATGTGACCGACCCGCCTGCTGGTTTATTATTCAATAATCGGCTAAACATGCCTATTCGAGGCCCGCCCGCCGCGGAACTCGGTTTCGACTTACTACCTTTTTCTGCATCGTCCCGGCCATTTGATACTACGGTCGACCTACTTGCTGTTTTATTACCCCATAATTGGCTAAACATGTCTGTTCGATGCCCGACCGCTGCGGAACTCGGTTCCAACACACTACCTTTTTCTGCATCGTCCGGGCCATTTGATACTACGGTCGACCCACTTGCTGTTTGGGCCACCCTGCTCGCTCCGGAACCCAGTCCCAACACACTACCTTTTTCTGCATCGTCCGGGCCATTTGATACTACGGACGACACGTCTGCTGTTTTATTACCCAATAATCGACTAAACATGTCTCGAGGCCCGCCCGCCGCGGAACTCGGTTTCGACTTACTATATTTTGCTGCATCGTCCAGGCCATTTGATACTACGGTCGACCCACTTGCTGTTTGGGCCACCCTGCTCGCTGCGGAACTCGGTTCCGAGATAATATGGGTTGATGCATCGTCCCGGCCATCTGATAATACTGACTTTTCCTTTGACGAGATAATCTCAGTTTCAATCGCTACCACTTCATCAATGATAAGACTATATTCAGGAATATCCACGATAGTTTTATAATCATAATTAGGGTTTTTATAATATTCTGTAGCAATAAAAATCAGTAACTTAATAAAATTTCTTACACGTTTAATAGGGAGATTTATATTGTTTATAATATATAAAATTTTAAAAACTAAATCTTTAGCTTTTTTTTTATATTTCGCTTCTTGTAGTTCAAAAAATTCCTCAATTGTAATAATATCGTTTTTATAAAACCAACTAATATTTTTCGTGCTTATGTTTTCAGAACTAATAGATATTACCATCTCTTTCCATAGGTTTAATAACTCTAATACTAATTGTTTATCACTATCGTTAGGTTGTCTATCTATTTGGTTTACCAAATTTTTATATTTTTCTATCTGTGATATGAATACTTTTGGTGCAGTAGGATCTGTTAGGAGTGAAGTTGCCAGTTTTCTTTCCCGGAGGGGTGGTTTTTTTTTCAAGATGTCTGGATGTTCTCTATGCAACCGTTCTTCATTTACCTGCATAATAAGATTTTGCCAGTGAAGTCTTTCATAAAGATATGCAACCAAAAACACAATTTCGTCCGAAGGGGTTAAACGGTTATTGATTATATCTCTAATTTTTTGAACTATTATTGCTTCAAATATATCAGATTTATATTTATCTGCATTAATGGTTCTTTTAATCAGATTAACCACATTGGAAAAAGTGCTACTTGGTTTAGGAGTTGGGATGGTCTCACTGGGTTTAGGAATTGATATGGTCCTACTTACTTGGTTAGTGGTTCTGATAAGTTCCATAGCTTCTTTACCTATAAGAACATCCATAAATGTTTTTAATGCGGCGGAAGAATCTCTCAAAACTAATTTCCCACCATTCATGTCTAACATTATATCTTGTGCATTATTGGGTATTAACACATCACCTTTGAATATTTTTAGTATTAAATTTTCATCGGTTAATGTTTCCGACCTAAACATTTTTCCAATTTGATCCTTAGACATTGTAACCAATAATTGTAGACCATCATTGTCTGGAATGGGGGTGTATTCAGGTGGAGTTTTGATCGAACCCAATGGACCACTAGCTAGGTCAGATAGAGGTTTGGTCGAACCCAATATACCATCAACACGGGGAGTATCAATGTATTTGTTATAAATTTTGTTGCATATGTCATTAACAAATCCAAATATTTCTAAAAAATTAAATTCAGATGATAATTTCATGTATATATCACTTGCATCTACCGGTTCGGCTAACTCTAATAATCTCTTTAATTCATCTAATACCTTTTTTATATTTATCATGTCATTATTATTATGATTTTCTTTTAATATGTCGGCTATACATATCGATATAATAAAACGCGTACAAATATATTTAAAAATATATTGGAGTTTATGTAAGTTGTATACTTTAACGTCATCAGGTTTAGTTAAAGATTCAAGAATTTCTTTTATTTTAAATATATCGGTGTTTTCTATTATTAATGATATGAAGCAATAATTATATAAATCACAAAGGTATGTTAAAACATCATTATCTTCAATAAAATATGGATATTTTGGTGAACTATCTAAACCTATGTTATGCTCTGGATTATGTATGGCTGATACTACTGTACAAAAATACATAATCATGGAAGATATTCCATATTTAATTTCATTTAAATACCTAATATCATATCCGGATGGGTTAACATGTCCTATATTCATAGAAATTTTACCTATATTCATAATAATTAGAATTGCTTGATTCATAAAATTGAACCATAATCCTTCGTCAGATTCATAAACCTCTGTATGATTATTATATTTTAACCAGACGTCATAAATATACTCCATGCATTTTATTATTTTGTCTATTAAAATATAAAATATATTGGAATTTGTTTTCGTTACTGTTGCTGGTAATTCTGCGCCCATGGTTTCTTCTACTTCGGACGATTTTACGCTTATTTTTTTTAAGTCGTTTGGTAAAATTTCTTTTATTTTTTCTGGTAAATCGTGGTAATATATCTTTTCATAATGATCACCTTTAAAATCTGATATACTCATGTCAAGAACTTCTGCGAATTTATCTTCACTCGTGCAATATTGAATATAACGCTGATTACAGTTTATAACCAGAATAAAAATATCGGTATCATTTTTTTTTAAAAAATAGTGGAGATATCGGTCTTTTAATATTTTTATCAAATTATTAAAATTTATTATACTATCGGAATTGTCTTCTGATATACTATCGGAATTGTCTTCTGATATACTATCGGAATTGTCTTCTGATATACTATCGGAATTGTCTTCTGATATACTATCGGAATTGCCGCCTTGCAAACGAATTAATATATCTAATATTAAATTATCATAATATCGTTTTTGGCCATTGGTTAATTCCACTTTTTTAAACTCGCCCACTAAAGGATAATATTGGTTAGCGGTAAGACTTGCCGATTGTTTGAGTCCAATTTCCATAATGCCATTACCAGACAAAAAAGGTTGAGTATTATCATCAACTGCATTGGTGCCATTAATTGTTAATTGATAAAAAACATATTCTGGGCGTGTTTCTCCTATATATCCTATATAAACATACAAAAAATTGTCGTGTGTTACTATATCTCCTGATGAAAATTCTAATTCTGGTATTGTGGACGATAATGATAGTGATGATGGTGATCCTGCTACTGTGGATGCTGATGATGATAATGTTGGTCTTGTAGCGGCTAAGGACGATGATGATGATCTTGATACTGTGGATGCTGATGATGATAATGTTGGTATTGTAGCGGCTAAGGACGATGATGATGATGATGATGGTAGTGATAATGGTGGTGGTGATGATGGTGGTGGTATTCGTCGTGATGATACTGGTAACGATGATGATGATGATGATGATGATGATGATGGTCTTGTAGCGGCTAAGGACGATGATGATGATGATGGTGGTGATGATGGTGATCCTGCTACTGTGGATGCTGATACTCGTGGTCGTGGTGGTGGGGCTCGTCGTCGTGATGATGATGATGATGATGGTGATGATGATGATGATGATGATGATGATGATGGTGGTGGTGGTGGTGGTGCTAATTCGTGGTTTGATTCTTGATCATCCAATAATTCGTGGTTTGATTCTTGATCATCCGACATAACTTCAAATATAATATATCTTCATATATTATTTATTTAGAATTAACGTCTAATCATCTATAGCGTCTATCTATTTTAACATTTGGGTAATTTATATAATATTCAAACTATACTTTTGGGTAAAAATTGAATATTAGAGATTAAAAAAGTATAGTATATGGTCTAAATCGTTTTTGTAATATCAAGAGCATACGGATTTGATTTTAATGCATTATTTATATCTGGGCGAGTTCGATCGAGTTGAATGGTTTGATACAACTGATTCTGTCCATTCATTTGGCCCATCGAATTGACAGAAGGCGACTGTGCAGGCATGGTCGGAATTACTTCGCGACCATTGGTCAAATAGGGATCGCGATTCTTACCTTGCATATGAATTTCGTTATTCATCAATGACATATTGCCTTGTACCATATATCCCTGAATTGTCGACGATTTAATATCGTTATTTCTTTGGCGATATTCTGCGTCATATGCACGAGGTTGTCGCGCACGTTCTCCTGCACTGGATCCTCCGGCATAATAATAATCCGTGGTTGTATCGCGTTGATTATGAATCGGTTGTTGTGCTGTCACTTCATATGCACCCCGACCCTGCATACCATCGACATACAAATGATTATTACCACGTTCCGTTGTTTCGCGTATAGTAGGTGCCGGTCGATCGTTCGGATTAAACATATAGGAGGCATCGACACGTGATTTCGCATTTTGATAAGGTCTCAGTGTACCCACTACATTCTCCTTTCTCGATGGACGTAATATATCCAATAGGGGTGAAACCACTGCTCCCATACTTCCACTAAATAACCCAAAATAACCGTCATTCTTATTCGATGTGCGATTATTTGGATAAGAGATATTGGTTTTATATCCATAGTCCGCCTCCGTCGCGCCTCCTTTTCCCGATGCATAGGCGGGCAATGAGGGTACTGCACCCAGATCGTGGTGTTTCGATTCCATATACTCGCCCGTTACCGTCTGGGCCGCTACTGCTGATCCGGCACCACCCGCATACGACATCGATGTTTCCGGTCTGGCCGTGTAACGATCAATCGGTATAGCATGCATTCTCGGACCTTTTTCGAGACCAGTGGTTGTCATATATCGTGCCGACGACATCTCGAATTCTTGACTGGGCAATTTTTTCTCGAAATGCCCCATTTGTTCCGTGGTCGCCATCGTTTTTATAAAACTGTTAGCCGGACCCTCATGTCCAATGAGACCTAGACCCGATGCCTTGGGTTTGTTTGCCACGCGCAATTCGTCCACCGTTTTTTCGTTCCATTGTTCACGATGCATCATACCTGAATTAAAGCCGCCCATGCCCTCGGCCGTATATCCGGCACCCAGGCCCGGGGCGACGTGTATTTCTTCAAACGGTTTCATATTCGCCATCCGCAAACTCGGATTCACGCGCGATTGATAAAAATCACTGTTATTCGGAGTACCAAATGCATATTGTACATTTTCACCCGGGGCAAACAGAGGTGCCTGTTCTTTTTTTTTATATATTTGAGAACCCGTACCCGTATAATTATCCATAATACTTTCGGTCGTATTTTCCTGACTCTGTCCTCGTATGTGACTTCCGAAATAAGGGGCCATATTGTTGTGACGATAATAGCTAGAATCTACCGGCACCCCCGCCAACGACATGTATTGTGCAGACATTGACCCGTTTTGTCCGACCGATCCGGTCGCATCCACTGCGACCGAATTAAGTGTCGGATTAAAGAATTTATCCGTATAAGAGGCACCCGTATACTGATTAACCGTCGACAATTTGGATGACCGGTCAACATCCGGCATATTAAATACCTGATCGGACGGATAATTCCTATCTGGAATATCGGTATTTGGAAGCGCCGCCTCTTTATTCGCAAACATTTCACGACCATTTGAATTCGATTGTTTTGTAATAACATATAATCCACCCAATGCAATTAATGGGATTGCAATTTCCATTCTCTAATATAATATATATATCCCATATAATATTCTATATCGACATTATACACGCATCTTTTGTTCGTAATTGTCTTTTTCTAAGATACGTGTCTGTATATTGTGATGGAACGGTTTTTCGATATTTACCTGTGGATTAATGAACGGACGTTCCCATCGCGTTTGTTCTAAATCACGATACAACCACGCCGGATGTGATGCACGCGATTCGTCCACATACGGATTCTGGTCGCGATAGGTGACCTTTTCGGCTAATACCGAATTTTCTAAATAGTTATTTTTATTGACATAATCGCGATTCAATTTTCGTGTCAGTCCCAATAAATCACTTTCCAAATTCACCGTATTTCGTCTCAAATTAGCACCCCATCCCTGTAATCGAACCTGCGGGTCTTCTAAAAATGGGAGATCGACACCCTGTCCCGGACGGTCTAATTGGTATCTACCTAAATAAGTTTGTATATCAAGTTGTTTTTCTATTCTTATCGGGTCATCGTGAAATCGTGTGAATGCCATAATATATATTGATAGCGATATATATTATATCGAAATGTTTACTTGGGGCAAAATGTTTACTTGGATGAAATGATTTAAACATATAGATAAAATAATGATATTATGTCTAAACATGGAAATTTTAATACAAATTCTTTACCGACACTATGTCTAAACATGATCGTGAAAAATGAAAGTCGCATTATCGTGCGACTTCTCGAATCCGTATATACATTGATAGATAGTTATTGTATTTGTGATACCGGTTCAACTGATAATACGGTGGAATTGATTCGTGATTTTTTCGATTCTAAACAGATTCCCGGGCAAATCGTATTTGAGCCATTTTGCGATTTTGCATATAATCGTACATTTTCACTAAAGGCATGCGAGAACCAGGAAAATGCCGATTATATTCTATTACTCGACGCCGACATGATATTAGAGAATCGCGGTCATGTCAGTGCGTCCGATTTAAAGGCACGTTTGACTGCCGATGCCTACTATGTATTCCAAGGGAGTGATTGTTTTTATTATAAAAATGTGCGCGTCTTAAAAAACAATCGCGGATTCACATATTGGGGCGTGACGCACGAATATGTGAATGCGCCGGCCAATTCGGTCTATGATACTATACCCCGCGATGTACTTTTTATAAATGATGTCGGCGATGGCGGGGCAAAATCAGACAAATTTTTGCGCGACATTCGATTACTTACCAAGGGTCTGGAGGACAATCCCGACAATGACCGCTATACATTTTACTTGGCAAATAGTTATAGAGAATCTGGACAGATAGAAAAGGCGATTGAATATTACGAGAAACGCGTAGCACTTGGTGGGTGGTTTGAAGAGGTCTGGTATAGTTTGTTCAATATTGGCCGTTGTTATAAAGATTTAGGCGATCCCGCACGAATGGTACATTATTTCATGGAGGCGTATCAATTATTTCCAAAACGTATTGAAAACCTCTTTGAAATTGTTCATTATTATCGCGTTCTTGGTAAAAATCAATTGGCCTATACTTATTTTACAATTGCCGATAAGGAACGCGCACGATATCCGGCCGAAGACTATTTGTTTATGCAAAAGGATATTTACGACTACAAACTTGATTATGAATTGAGTATCATAGGATATTACGTAAATCCCGATAAATACGACATGATAAAAACGTCGATGAAAATATTGAATTATCCCCATAGCGAAAAGGGAATATGCGATAATGTGTTGTCGAATTATAAGTTTTATGCTAAGAAAATAGTGGATTTGGCGACCCCTATATCACCCCGAAATCAACAAACCTTGGTAACGATTGGACGAGGACGTGGTCTTTCGGACCAAGGACGTGGTCTTTCGGACCAAGAATTCGTATCTTCAACACCGTCGCTAGCTGTACTAAATGAGAATGAACTGGCTATATGTGTGAGATACGTAAACTATAAGATAAATGCCGACGGTGGATACGAAAACGGCGAACATATTAGCACGAAAAATATTATTGCTATACTTGATACGTCTTCCCCTGATGATTGGTCTGTTATATCCGAATTCGAACTACAATACGATACGCAATATGACGGTCTCTATGTCGGTTTAGAAGATGTTCGCCTTTTTTGCTCCGGTCCACCAAATAACCGTCTTTTTTATAATGCAAATCGCGGGTTAGATAGACACAAAATAGCGGTCGAACATGGCGACATTAATATCTTTAGAGAAACAACGAATGGTCCCTCGAATCTATTGCGCATCGAAGGTGATATCCACGATATTGAAAAGAATTGGGTACTTTTTGAAACTGCAGATCATTCGTTAAAGTGTATATATAAGTGGTTCCCCCTTCAAATCGGCGACATTGATGGCTCCAATTGGAATAAAACGCACGAACTGCCCATGCCTCATTTTTTCCAATATATGCGAGGGTCAACTAATGGCATCTTGGTAAATGGAAATACCGCATCTCAAGATGAAATATGGTTCATAAATCATTTAGTTAGTTATGAATCGCGTCGATATTATTATCACGTCATTACGGTATTAGATCGAAATACACTAACATTGAAGAAATATACGGCACCTTGGACATTCGAGGGAAATGCAGTAGAATACACACTTGGATTTACGTATAATCACTCAACCCGTCAATTTTTGATTGGATACAGTATCATGGATCGCGAAACACACTATATACAAGTACCTCGATTTGCATTCGATTCGCAATTTATTAATCTATAGTATCTAAAAGTGCGTTTTAGGCCAACATTTATATGATGGTCACTATTTACTCTGTAAATATAAAGATGTCAAATTTGCAATGACAATACATATTGCTCCGACCACTTTTTGAATGGTCACTATTTCCCCATTAAACACCACCCCGTATATGAATGCCATAAAAATACCAAAGTAGGATAATGGAGCATATATTGCGGTTTTCAATCGCGTAATAGAATAAAAACGCAGTAAATAGCCGAACAACCCGATAAAAATATTGGCCCCTAGTGCTGCGCTCACTCCTACGCCGATTTCGGCGAGTTTACCTATATCTCCTAAATAGACGCCCGAAAATAAAATTGCACCCAACAAATAAGACAAAAACAAATGATTCCAATTATTCTTTGTTTTTATCCGTTTTACAATGAAATAGATGATTGCCTCGGTGAATGCGGCTAAAAGGACCATCACAATACCTTCAACCGAATTCGCGGTTTCCTTTGCATTCACTTTGACCGGCGGCACAGGTTCGAATAATTGACCGAATGCCTCCTTGGCATTCATTTTAGCCGTTTTGATAAAGAAAACGTCTAAATCATTGAATGTGAGAAGTATAATACCAAATAATGCGATAAACATGGTATAGTTCATTTTTTCTCCGGCCAATGCCAATATCATAAACGGATAAGTATAAAAGATGGCATACGCAACACCGCCGTCCAAAAGTTGGAACCCGCGATAAGATACATAAACATGGGCGATTGTCGCGATAGACAAAAGTGCACCTATGCCAGTAAACATAGTTTCAATGACAAAGTCCCAGTCAATAAAAAACCATGAAATGACTGCATAGGTAATAAAACGGCTCCAGAGTTGAATACCAAACGGAATATTGATATTTTTTATGATGGTTGGATATAAACTCAATAAAGATTCAGATACAAGTTTACTAAGAATTTCCAAATACATGGAATATATTATAACCTAGTATTGTTATACGTCCATTGGTTATAAATCAAATACTATCCCATATTTATGTTTATACGATTGCGCACCGGTGCATAACTACGACGATGACCATCTATTACGCCATAAAGTGCAATTCCGTCCATATGTTTCTTAGTACCATACCCCATATTAGTATCTAGACCATATTTTTCGACCAATTGGGGATTCTTTGTGCATAAATCGGAAATATATTGGTCTCTCTCTACTTTAGCTAAAATAGATGCCGCGGCAATTGGGGTATATAGATTGTCGCCTCCGGGTATAGTCTCGTGACGCATGCATTTCATTTCACCCGTCTCCTCGATAAATCGTGTGTATGGTTTGAAATCGTTGCCATCGACTAATAATATATAATCATCGAATTCGATGTCTCGACCTTTCAATATTTCGTCGATACACATATGCATTGCCTTTAACACCGCCTGACGGATATTAATACGGTCGATTTCATCGGCCTCTATATATTGAATCGACCAAGCCACACTATTTGCCTTGATGTATTCGGCTAGTTTGGTGATTTTATTTTTCGATGTGAATTTCTTGGAATCGCGCATAGCCCCATGATTAAAAGAGTCATCTTTAGGTAAAATGACTGCGGCTACATAAAGACGGCCGAAAAGTGGACCTCGACCCGCCTCATCAATACCAATCTCGTATCGAGTATCTGTATTGTAATATTTCGATAAAGCCATCTTGCCGGATTCAGGTCCAATTGTGGAGGTATCTACCGATTCCGTTTTCTTTGTTTTCGGCATTTTCTTTTTATGCTATTTAAATATAGCATATAATAGTATCAATTTTTTACTATATATTTTCGTCATATAGAATATATTCCAGATGGTTAATTTTAAATTAACACCCTTGATATTATTTTTAATGATTATATTTACCCTAGTAATCAGCGTAGTATTTATGAATTATCTACCTTTATCCGAGGGGTTCATTTCATTCTATGGAAGCACAAATACGAATACAAATGGAGGGACAATAAACCAGGTTATTATTCCGCAATACAGTGCTACACAAAAACTATATAATTTATACGATAGTGTTTACTACGATCAACCCACGGGTAATGTCATGGAAATTTTCGGAAGTCAGTATATTAGTGGATCTACTCAAGATACTAGTGGTGCATCCATTAGCCGAATTGAACTATTATCACCCATAGTTGCCTCGCCGGGTTATAATGTTACCCAAATTCAGGGCAGGGATAGTGATAATAATATTAATTCTGCACTCTCTAGTATTCCAAATGCAAACCTAACGAGTAATTATAATGCATGGACTTATCCGAATGCAGAGTTATGGTCAGGAGAGGCATATCAAATAATATACACTCCATGGGGCACGAATACGGTGGTTACAGTGTTGGATATTAGTAATGCCACGATCATATCGTCTACCATGTTCACTTCTACTCAAAATAATCAGGTAAGTACGGACGTAAGTTTTAGTAGTCTGAATAATACAATTTATTATAAGGACGTATCTGCGGTCAATGTTTACGTTACTAATGATATGAGCGATAATTTATATTCAAATGTGGGTTCGGTTTACGTTTTAAGCGATTTCGTAAGAGTCGATACCAATTCATATGCATTATTGATAAATCAAAAACGCACTTTCGATCCTACTCATAAAATTAGTGTTTATAATAACAACGTTGGTAATAATAACCAACGTCCTCAACCGTCTTACACGAGCAATACTACTCCTATGCCCGCAACATCTATTTTATCAACTTATTCTCCAAGTGGATTTAATTGGTTCAGTGCCGTAGATATATGTGGTAACAATTTAGTGTTATATTTCCCAATGACCCAAGGGGCAATGGTCGTATTATTAACACCGGATATTTCGACTGGTCAATCGGGAAAAACAATGTTTAAAATACGAAACCTGGTTCGGTTTGATAAAACAAAACCGAATGGTATAGATACCTCGAAGACTACGTCGAGTAGTAGTTCCGGTACTAGTACTAGCGCCAGTACTAGCGCCAGTAGTAGCGCCAGTAGTAGCGCCAGTAGTAGCGCCAGTACTAGCGCCAGTACAGGATATGATTGGATGTCGTCATGTAAGTTTACAAATAGTTCTCCATCTCTCGACGACATTGTCGCGTGTTATTACAAACAATATTGGCCAAATAATGGAAACAAATATCAGATAGATGACGATTTTCTTTTGAAAACGCAAATTGTTCCGCCGGTTTGTCCAAAATGCCCGTCCCAATCGGTTTGTACTAATTGCGGGGGTAATGGTGGTTCCGGAATAGTAAGATCAAATGGCACTTCAATAACCAATACAAATGGAACTGTCGGTACGGGTCTAGGTAATGCCGTCGGTGGCATCGGTACGGGTCTAGGTAATGCCGTCGGTGGCATCGGTACGGGTCTAGGTAATGCCGTCGATGGCATAGCAAAAGGGGTAGGCAATGCTACTGGAAACATTGTTGGTGGTGCCGAAGTATTGGGCGGACGTGCATTATTAGGTGCAGGAAATGCGGTGGGAAGCATTGCTAGTGGTGTAGGTAACGTCGCAGGTAATGTAGTAAAGGGTGCGACGAATGTTGTAAGCGGTGCAGAGGATGTTGTAGGAGATGTTGCATTGGGCGCGGGTCGCGCAGTCGGTGGCGCCGCCTCTGGTGTAGGACATTTTGCGGGACATGTTGTAAAGGGGGCGACTAATTTGGCAGGAACTGCGATCAATACCGTTGCCAATATTGGCGACCGCGGAAATAATGATTATGGCAGAGGAAAAGAAAGAGAAGGCGAATATCAAGGTAATAGAAGAGGGTATGTGAGAGAAGATAACAATTATTACAAAAGTTCTAATTATAACAGGGAATATGGCGGCCGAGAACGACGGGATGACTATGATCATCAACGCGGGGATTGGAATACTGAGTCGTATCCATATGGAGGTTATGGACAACCTGCCATGAGTAATCCAAATTACAAAAGGAATAATGCAATGGATATGTATTCCTATAACGGTGCATTGACATCAAAGGGCGGCGATCCAGTACCGGTGACGGCGGATTTCAGTCGATTCGGAAAATAATAGCGGTGTATTGATGAAGTGAAACATATATTATCCATTAGAATAATATATGAAAGGTGCGGACATATCCACGACATAAAAATATAAAAAGATTATATTATAAGGTCTATTATGCATGAAATATTAGATTATAATTCTATATTAGACCGCGAATCCATTTCCAAAAAAATCGAAACCTTCCTACATGATTTCGAGGCCAATCATAAACAAGTGACGTTCAAAAAGGGGATCTATATATACGGCGCGCCCGGTTCTGGGAAAACCCGATTTGCCATCGATATCCTTAAACGATTAAATTACGACGTTATAAAATACGATGCAGGTGATGTTCGAAATAAAGCACTAATAGACACCATAACTAGTAATAGTATTTCAAGTCGCAATGTACTTGATATGTTGAATCATCGTACTAAAAAAATCGCCATATTAATGGATGAAATTGATGGTATGAATAATGGCGACAAAGGGGGTATTACCTCTCTCATTAAACTCATTCGTCAGAAAAAGACCAAGAAGCAACGTTTGGAAAATGTCACACTAAACCCCATTATTTGTATCGGAAACTATTACGCCGATAAAAAAATCAAAGAATTGACAAAAGTATGCCACGTATTCGAGTTGAAAACGCCCACACACGATCAAATCGCTCATATTCTAAAATACAAAACCCCCGACATATTCAATACGCCCTCCTTATACGATAAAATACAACATTATATTCAAGGTGATATGCGAAAACTCGATTTCATTGAACACGTTTATCAGAAAAAACCCGACATTTTAAATGGCAATACATTTGACCATATTTTGCAACTTAAGTTACATAACGAAGATGCCAAGAAAATAACCGAAACACTTATTAATGAACCTATACCATTAGAAGATCACACTTTTTTCATGAATGAAACGGATCGCACCATTGTCGCATTATTATATCACGAAAATATTATTGATGCGATTTCTGATTTGCCCAAGAAAGATACCTATCCCTTTTATTTTACTATCTTAGAAAACATGTGTTATGCGGATTATATAGATCGCATAACATTTCAAAACCAAATATGGTCATTCAACGAGATGAGTTCAATCATGAAAACTTTTCATAATAATAAAATATATCACGATACCTTCCCTAATAAGAGAGGAATGTATCGTCCGACAGAAGTGCGATTTACCAAGATATTGACCAAATATTCTACTGAATATAATAATCTATTATTCCTATACAATCTATGCCAAGAATTGTCGATGGATAAAAAAGATCTAAATGCCTTTTTCCAAGAATTGAGATTGATCTATGACTTGCAAGAGAATTTAGCAAATAGCGAGGTAATGAGTAAAGTAGAATCCCTTTTCGAACACTATAATATAAACAAATTGGATATAAATCGAATATACAGACATTTAGACAAAAATATCAAAAAAGAGGCGATGGTTCTAGGTGAAGATGGTGTCGATACGGATCAATTCGATTCAGAGGACTGAACCTATATTTTTATGTTTTCGGAGTCGAATGTCTTTTTTTGTAATAATTGCATTTGAGTCATGTGGATGATTTTTTCCATTTCCTTTAGGCGATTTGTCAAAATTTCAACATGTTGAGTTTGTTCTTGGATTTTTTTGTTCATCACATCAATCGTTTGTTTTTGATGTTGTAATAGATTTACCACATCTTGTGTGGTCATTGCAAGTGGCGGCTGTCCGGGCCTCTCTAGCATAATCTGACCGTTTGCAAACGGTTGTTGCATTTGTTGATTTTGTTGTTGCATTTGTTGCATCATTTTTTCACGGGTAGCATTTATCTCCTCGATTTGTTTCAATACGTCGGGTTTCATTTTTGGAAGTCCGGGCTCATAATTTAGCAATAATTCATCGATATCTTTCATGAAAAACTGCTTTACATCTGCTTCGTTTGCGTTACGAATGAACATATCCACGGTTTTATTCGATTCTTTCATAAATTGTGGATGTGGATTTTCCAAGAGTTTTCGTTTATCGAATGTATTGTGTTCATGTGAAAATACTAGGATTGCCTTCATCGGATCTAATTGCACAAAGGGTATTGTATAATCTTTTAAAAACGCTTTTTCTTCGGCCAATGATGCGGTTTCTTCGTATTTTGTCTGGTCCAATAATTCTTTACGAAAGGCAAACGTTCCTGCTGTGGAATGGGTGTTTGAGTATGGCCCCGCCTGATACATTTTTTGAATGTGTTTGAAATAAATATACAATTCACTCGATCCTGCACACAGGGCATCCGGATTCGCCATTAATCTTTCTACCGCATGAGAGACGCGTTCCGGTGGATAATAATCGTCATCGTCCATATAAACAATAATTGACCCTTTAACAAATGTATGCATATAATTCCTTTTCGCACCGAGTGTCATTTTTTTGTCGACAGGGAAATACCTGATTTGGGATATTTCCGATTTATCGACTAAATCTTGTATTTTGTCGGTGCCATCGTCCACAATAATCCATTCTATCCTATTCTTGGGATATGTCTGATTTCGAAAACATTGGAACATAATTGGAATAAAGGGGCGACGATTAAATGTAGGAGTGCAAATACTGACAAATGGATAATATTTCTTGTTTTTCTTGGTCGGCATTATACAATAACATATAAATAATTGTTTGTTTATATGTTTATATGTTTATATTACATCTTTGTTATTTTACAATTCTTTCTTTCTTCAATATTGAAATATAGGTTAATCGCTAATGGGACGACTTAACAAACGCCTCTGCCTTTCCTCTGAAATAATTGTACCAGGCTCTAAGATCAGATGGATCCGATACAATGTTTCTCATTAATTTGCTGATACGAATATTAAATTTGGAGGGTTTATGATCTATACTCTCTTCGCATCGCTCTGTGCCGAATTTGCGATTGGCCTCATTTTCCATTTTCTGTTGTTCTCGATCGGCAATGTCAATTGCATAATGTCGTATCACGACGATTATGCCAATAATAAACACAAGTATTCCATTTAGGATTAATAATAATTGTTTTAAATTGGGTGTCTTTATATTCAATGAATAATCGGTCATACTTCCGAACAAGGCGAATATCAATACAATTTCGTATATGTGATTAAATACATTATTTAATAACCATTGGTATAGCAATTCGATAGAAGTCAATGCCTCGAAAAATCCGATGGATTCCGTGGATTCTGCCTTTTCATCTTGGCACATTTCCGTTTGCGATGCGCCTTTATTCTGCGACGGATCCCCCGGATCCGTTTCTTCAAAATGTTTATGAGAGCGTAGTTTAGAAATAATCGTCTTTATGGTAGTGAATAAACCGTAGGGTGAATATATTTGTATTCCAAAAAATGATAGCCCTAGTATGTGTCCCATAGCAAGTAATCCGGCGAACCACTGCATCATAATTGAAATAGTTAATAAGAAAATAAACCAAAGGATCATTAACAAAATGGATGAAATTGGTATATGAACTATGAATCTACTCACGTCGTTTATGAATCCGAAAATGACAATCGCCGCGATTAAATATGGGGAATATGCGTCACTTTGACGTTTCAAATAATTGGAAAACGAGACAATAAAATCATTCTTAAAATAGTTGATGTAATAAATAATGATTAATAGCAGTGCAATAAATCTCAATTTGCTGTTTCGGAACATACCAATAAAATGCGGAACATGCACCAATAATACATTGTTTACGAATGCAACGGGTTCTACTAGATATTTGAAATACTGTCCGATTTTATAATTGTAATAGATGAGTTCATCCGACGATATTTTTAGTGTATCGACGCGTGCAACTATTAATTTAGCAAACATGAGATAATACCAATTATATACGACAAAAAAACTCACAAATATGGCAATAAAATATCGTATATTGTTGCCGACAATTGTATTATCATTAGAATCCTTACTTCCACCCATTTTGCATATAGTGTCGATAATCCAATTGATCGAATTTGTGGGATATTGAATAAAAAATAGGTCAAAGAAATTTTCCACAAACCAATCGAGATAGGCCACATAGGGTTTTATTGCTTCACCAATAGTACTGCAATTCGATTCATCGAAACCTTCTTTGACCTTGCCTGTTGTCCAATTATACATTCTTGAAAGAGTATTGTGTTGTTTGTCATTTATATCATTTAGTGATTCGTCTTTTTCAGGTAAAGGATCGTAAATACTTTGTAAAGGTGCTGTTGTAAAATTACTCGGCATTGTCTTTGGTTTTTTGCGTGCACGTTTTTGTCTAGGCACATTTCCAGAGATGTCGTATTTCGATTCTGCATATTGAATCATATTTTCTTTTTGTATAGGCACATTCCAATGGGTTTCTGCCATTCTTGGTAAATATAATATAATAGGTTATATTTAGATGGTTATTATGGGGTATAGCCGCATAAGATCCCATTGTTCACGTTATTGCTAAATAAAGGGTCAAAGGAATAAGATTTATTCCTACAATATCATGAATATTATATAACTAAACTATATAGTATTATTATGCCGGATAGTTATGAATTGCTTGCTAAAGCCGACAATACTGGATATACATTACGGAAAACAGATGGAAACGGAAACGTTTCTCAGACAGAAATGCCTATAAACAAATTAGTTTTGGATTCTCTTGCAGAAATAGGTACGGTGGTTAATGGTAATGTTTATACTAATATTAAACCATTACTAAAGGATATTGCAATGGGTGACATGGTTAAGGATTTGCAGGCTACTAGTTCGGAAGTAGCAGTGAGTGCATATGAGCATATAAAACGAATGTATGATGTAGTAGCGTATGGAAGACCCAAACATAGCATGGCGGTGACTAAAGATGCTGCATATAATAGATTATTAAGAATAAAAGAACGCGTTAATAAATTACTTGAAGTTTTTATTGAAGAACGCGTGCGTGTAAGATCTGGATCAGTTTCTCATAACATTGCAAGTTTTAAAAAAGTGTTTATTGAGAGCGGAGACAATCCATTATCTCTCAGTAGTGATTTTATCCCCCCACCCCTACCTACAAAAGGTAGACGTATACTCGATGATTATGGCGTTCAATCAATTGCACATGGTGCGGAAAAATGTGACCCCGGTAGTGCAGGAGGCAAAGATGAAGTCTGGCCGCCAAATATGAATGATGTATTAATTATGCGCGATGAATTATTATATTTTGCGGGATTACCGAACACAGATACAGACCAATTATGGGAATCGTATACAAAAGCTAGAAACCCAAAAGATATTAATCGATTTTTATTTAAACTATGTTCTGGGTTTGAATGGGGTAGAGAATATCCGACTGCAGTAACCCCTGTTTGGCATGAAGTCAGTTATCTTAATAAAGAATATAAACGAGCGGAAGATTCTCCGGTATTTCCGGCATTGCCCGATATTGTCGCAGAAGGAAATCCAGCAAAAAATAAAAAACTATTACCAGGAAAAATCTATGATGCGAATGACCAATATGCCGGAAGCGCACTTAATTTTAAGTTTAGAGGTGATCTATGTCAAGAAAAAGTATATGCCATGTATCGTGCTATGAATTCAGAAATATCTAGTATGATTGTTACTGCAGACGAAACCGTTATGGTTCAATGTCAACTTGACATGTCACCGTGTATAGTAACAAAAAACGACGGTGGCGGAATTGGTAGAACTGTTTTTTACAACCCATATCCTCGACCAGAAAATGCATTTATAAGCAAGATCACAATATTAATTAATGAAATCCGATCTAGAAACAATAATCAAAAAGAATGTCTGAGTGCCGAAATAATATTATATGATGGTTTAACTATGCGAGGCAGATTTGCTCCAAATCTAACTATTGGAAGACGGCGAGTTGAAGAGGACACCCGTTCTAGTGGTGGTTCTCAATATGCATTGATGTGTTATGATGAAATAATAGACTCTGCTAAATCAAAAATTGACGATTTAAATGAACGTCTTGAACAACTATTAGTAACAACGACGCTAATTGCCCAAAATGCATATGCTACTGCTGAGAACTCCGCCGTTTTAGCCGATTTTTTAGAGAAAAAATACTTAAAATTCACACAAGATGCAAGTTATTTTTTAACACCAATGTATATTGTAGTTTCATCTAGTTATAAAAATGAAACACAATCTGGTAAGGTTCTAGTAGATGTTGAATATCGTTGCGCAAAAACAGATGTTGGAAAAAAATTAGCCGAAGATTTCGGTTTGCTAGCACATTATATAAGTACTGGATTTGGCGTAAGTAGTTTTACTGGGGGTTCAAAACGTAAAAGATCAACAATATCACAAAAAGACCCATCCGTGAAACCCACCAAATCCGCGAAACTCACCAATATGGTTAAATATTATGGATTATCACGACAATATATATCTTCTACGGAAGATCGTGTTTTAAAAATATTATCATTTTTTATATTTAGTATACCAATACGCAGTTTAGAAGAATATTTACAAGAATATCAAATTGAATCCGAAGAGGACCAATATACATTTAGGGTGAAAATAATAACAGAACTCTATACTTTATTTTCGCATATGTGTATTTATCCATATCCTTTTTATAAATTGCGTTCAAGTGCACCGAGTGATGATTCAAATGAATCAACACTATCTGTGTTAATAGATGATCATGATATTCCAATTACTCATGATAACCCCGTGATACCGGCTGGCTTTATATATAGAATTCCAAGAAGATCGAATGGTATTTTTGTTTATGAAGAATTAGAAAGGATAATTGATTATGATTCCACATTACAATGTTTAATTAACGTATTTAAAAGTCATCCAGTAACACATTCTATTATAACCGATATGGATACACAACAACTTGTCGATATTGTCTATATGGAGCGATGGAATATTATTTTACCCGTAGATATTTATACTAGTCAAGATGATGAGAGTACTAGTCAAGATGATGAGAGTGTTATTGATACTGGTGTTTTTAAACTCATATGCAGAAGAAATCAACCCGAAGAACCTTATACCGTTAGGGATACTTTCTCAAGTGGCCTAATAGATGGAATAATATCATCTCATGTATCTAACGCGGTTAGAACATATACAATTGACAATTTTGGTTCTGCAATTGAATTATATAGTAGAATTATGGAAAAAGTTAGGATAACAGGCATCCAAGACTTTTTTCAACTTTTTGAAAAACTGGATAATTTATTATCCATATTTCCATTTTATAAATTTGCGTTAATCCAAACACTGGTACAAATGTTCGATCCGGAAATGTCATATCGTTTTTTTGATTATGATTCAACATACATATTATTATTATTTTTATTTACGACAACTCCAGATTTAACTCGTTTCTTAACTATTTTCTTAAATATTTTATTTTTTCGTATATCCAACAGCATATATTATAATTTGAAAAATTATTTGGATAAATTTCAAGAAATAATAAATGAAATAGAAAAAATGAGAATATTATTAACTAGTAAAATGTCTTTAGATTTGTTAGTTATTGAAATAGATGGAGTAATAAAACCCTTTCCAATGTTATTAATAAATTTAGCATTGCAATTTTTACGTGTTCCTGATGATGAATTAGCAATAATTACTGCGAATTATGAAGTAAATGATGATGAAACCCCAGGTTTACCTGTAACAAATAGAAATATACTCGAAGGTAATCTCAAGAAAGACGGCCTAACCCCGCCTCAATATAAATGCGTTGATTTTCCCCGTCCGAGTGAATTATTAGACATTGATCAAATACCCAAGTCGTTTTTGAGTAATATTTCATTAACAAGTGGTTTAGAAGTTGCATATCCATACCGTATGGAATCATTGAAAGCAGTTTCTTCTATATTAAGTGAAATGGCCGTTCAATCAATTGACCAGGTAAAAGATTTTGTGGGTAGACAGATTTTGGTATTGGTCTCAGGATCGGCATCGGCGGTCTCAGGATCGGCATCGGCGGTCTCAGGATCGGCATTGGCGGTATCAGGATCGGCATTGGCGTCTAGATCAAGTATGACTTCCCCTAGATCAATTACGACTTTCCCCGGATATGATGTCTTGCACCAGAGCCCCCTTGAAGTAAATACATCGCCTTTGTTGAAAGCCGGTGGACATATGCGAAAAACAAAGAAATACAATCGAAAAAAATCAAAAAAAACAAGGAAAAACCATAAAACATATTACTCATTAAATTAATGATGTAATAATTCAATGAATATTTATCTAACCCATTACAGTTATTTTTATAAAATAGTATATAAAATAATATAGACTATTGAGGGTTGATGCTATGACCATGATAAGTTAACAGATACTTATTATAAAGATCTCGTTAAATAGGTTAATGTGTTTACGACCATGTTTATCAATACGGCAAAATATAAAGAGCCGAATAATTCTATCAAATTATACTAAAACTGGTGCGAGAAAATTGCTACCATCAATGAAATTATCTAGATGGGAAAATGCTTAGGTTCTCTATCTATCCATTTACCTCTGTATTTATTTATTCCCATTTTGGGTTTATTTTGTAATCGGCGTTTTTCATTCAGATTTACTAAATATTCTTTACACATGTTGTATGTATTGTTATTTCGTGTACTACCGACATACAAAGGTGCCGAAAATTCAATAGGTACATAACCACATAAATATCCCTTTTCTAAAAAGGCCCGTGCCATGAGATCATGGTCGGAATCATCCAAAAAATAATTTTCTTCATCCAAAAAATTCATTTCTTTCAATTTGACACGGTCTAATAGTAGAGGTCCGCGATTACATGTTTCATAGACATAAAACGTGTTTCTGTCCACATTTAATTTATCTAAATCGGTTTCAATATCGTAACCCAGTTTTCCTATACCACCTGAACTAAACAAATTATGGGCACATCGGCCAGAAACGGCAATAATATTGTTGTATTTTAGAAAGGGTTTTGACAAATGTAAATTATAGCCAGGTTCGGTCATTGTCATGTCGGCTTGTATTTCAAGACAAAATCTCCCACGTGAATGTTTAAATCCAATATTATCACATTTTGTTTCAAATAGTGGTACAATGCTGTTTTTAAACATGGTAATCTGAACCAGGTTTTCTACATTTAATAACCATATTTCATGTTTTTTAAAAAATTCAATTAGATTTTTTTCTGTATTGTCAAAACAAAAATCTAGGATAAGAATTATTTCGAAATTGTCACGCGTGTTCTCGATAATGCTTTTTATATTTTTTACAATGTGTTCTTCTTGATTATAGATAGGCATAACAACTGAATAAACAATGTCTTCTATTTTTCTCGGTTGATAGATTTGATTAAAGAACATTTTTCTTAGATAATATTCATATTAAAATATTTTCTTAATAACGAATCATCTACCATTCCGGTTTTATTACGCCCCCGATAACTTTTATTTAAAAACGAATAATGGTTAAAAAATGCGTATTTTTCACTTATTTTGAACAATGGTAATCCATCTGTTACGAGATGTACTGAAAACGATTTGACGTGTTTGGGAATGACGAAACATTTTTCACGACCAGACAATTGAATATGGTCGCAATCAATAATTTTT
>Ga0114959_10001250_pt1 | contig 22607 bp, 20 predicted proteins | sample C_130625_EF_Meta_FD_87317 | JGI IMG/M metagenome (GOLD analysis project Ga0114959, IMG submission 87317) | Freshwater microbial communities from Lake Croche, Canada to study carbon cycling - C_130625_EF_MetaG | ecosystem: Environmental > Aquatic > Freshwater > Lake | place: Lake Croche, Canada... | reverse complement strand
GGCGTGGGTCGGTTTCGGCTCGGCTCCGCTTCGCGCTGTCGCGCTCAGCGGCCCGAGCCGGGCGGCCCCGCGAAGGCCTGGGCGATCCCCAGCCAGGCCTGCGCGTCGGGTCCGTGCGCGACGATGTCCAACTCTGCCCGCGGTCGGCGCTGGGTGACCAGTTGGCAGAAGTCCAGCGCGGACCCGCTGACCCGCTGAGTCGCATCCTCGGGGCCCCAGGTCCACACGCTGCCGTCGGGGGCCTGCAGTTCCACCCGGAACGGCTCCGTCGGCGGTGTGCGGCCGTGAACGGTGAATGCGAAGTCGCGGGTGCGCACGCCGATGTGCGCGATCTGTTTCAGCCGCATCGACGGCTCCACCTGCACCCCAAGGGTGTCTGACACGTCGAGCCCGTGCGCCCAGGTCTCCATCAGCCGGGCGGTTGCCATGGACGCCGCGCTCATCGGTGGCCCAAACCACCGCAATTTGCGGCCATCGGGCACCGACCGCAGTGCCGCGTGCAATTGGGTGCGCGTGTTCCGCCAATCGGCCAACAGGTCGGCGGGTGCCGTGGCGGCCAGTTCGTCGGCGGCGGCATCGACGAAACCGAGCGGATCAGCATCCGCGGCGGCGAGGAGTTCACCGAACCGGGCGTCATCGGTGATCGACGCCAGTGCCACCCGGTCGGTCCACAGCAAGTGTGCGATCTGGTGGGCGATCGTCCACCCTGCGGCAGGCGTCGAGTCCGACCAGCGCTGGGCGGGCAGCGAACCGACGAGCGCATCGAGCGCCTCGCTCTCGGCGCGCAGATCGTCGACGATGGTGTCGGCAATGGCCATGCGGCCCAGCCTAGTTCGTCGGGGTCCTAGTTCGTCGGGGTCTGACGCCTGCCGATCCGCGCGTGCGACGCCAACCCGACCAGGTACACGCCTGAACCGGCCAGCGCCAGCGCCGACGATCGTCCGTCGGCAGGTATGACTGCGGCCGCCGCGCTGACCGCCACGATGAACGACATCCAAAACAGCGAGTCCTGAACCGCGAATACGTGCCCCCGCATTGCGTCATCGACGTCGATCTGCATGGCCGAGTCGGCGCAGAGTTTCACCACCTGGCCGGTTACACCGAGGAGGAACCCGCAGGCCACCATTACGACCAGCTGCAACGTGGCAGCTGCCAGTTGGATCCCGGCCGCGCACAGCAGGGCTGCGTTGGCGCTGGCGTATCGCCCCCACCGCCGCACTGCCACTGGTGTCAGCACAGTGGCGACAAATGACCCTGCGCCGGTGGCTGCGACGAAGATGACGATGGTGCCCAACCCAGCGAAGGCAGCCGCGTCGCTGTGCCGCACCATCACCAGGACCAGCAGGGTGTTGATGCCGAACACCATCCGGTGTGCCGCCAGACCGGACAGGGTCGCGGCGACCGACGGCTTGGACCGAACTTCCCTGGCGCCGGCGGCCCAACCGGCGGCCACCGTGGACAGCGCCGAGCCCTGCTCAGCGACGCGTTCCGGCCCGAGCACGTGCGGGCGGAAACGGAGCGATAACAGCAGTGCCACCGCGAGTGGAAGGGCGACGCAGCCGATGACCGCCGCCGCCGCGCTATCACCCGACCCGAAAATCGCCCGGGGCCCCAACATGAAGTTCGCACCGAGGAACGCCGCTGTGGCGCCGACCGCGGTGGCCACCGAGTTCATGGTCACAACCTGCTCGCGTGGCACCACATCGGGTAGAGCGGCCGCCAAGCCAGATGTCACGAACCGGCTGAAGCCGTTGACTGTCAACGCCGCACACAGCACCGGCAGGTCCGCAGCTCCCGCGGCCAGCAATGTGGCGACGCCGATCACCAATACCAACCGGGCGGCGTTCGCCGCCACCAGGACCGCCCGCCGGTCCCAGCGGTCCAGTAGCGCGCCGGTGAACGGTCCCAGTACCGAATAGGGCAGAAATAAGACCGCGAAGGCTCCGGCGATGGCAATCGGGTTGGCGGCACGTTCAGGATTGAACAACAATCCGCCGGCCAACCCGGCTTGGAACAGCCCATCGGCGAATTGGCTTGCCATCCGCAATTGCAACAGCCGCCAGAAGTCGCCAAGGCCGTGTACCGAGCGCCACAACGAGACGGAGGCGCCGGAATCGACCACCGGATCACACTACAAACATCACCGCGACACGCGCCTATTCGTCGCAGCTAACCGTGCCATGATTGAGGGGTGTCTCAGCAGGAGGACCCCGAGGACTTCATCGCGCCCGCGGAAAACCAGGTGCGGGCCGGGAGTCTGCTGCTCGCCAGTACCGACCTGATGGAGCCGACATTCCGTCGCAGCGTGATCTACGTCGTAGAGCACAACGAGGGCGGAACGCTGGGTGTGGTGCTCAACCGGCCCAGCGAGACCGCGGTCCACAACGTCTTGCCGCAGTGGACCGACCTGGTCGCCAAGCCGAAGACGATGTTCGTCGGGGGGCCGGTGAAGCGTGATGCCGCACTGTGTTTGGGCACGCTGCGAATCGGGATCGATCCCGAGGGGTTGTCTGGCCTGCGCCATGTCGCTGGCCGCGTGGCGATGGTCGACCTCGACGCCGATCCGGAGTCGATTGGCGCCGCTGTTGAGGGTGTACGAATCTTTGCCGGTTACTCGGGCTGGACCATCGGGCAACTCGACGGCGAGATTGAGCGCGATGACTGGATTGTGCTGTCCGCGTTGCCGTCTGACATTCTGGCAGAGCCCCGCGCCGACTTATGGTCGCGGGTTTTGCGTCGTCAGCCCATGCCGCTGCCACTGCTGGCGACCCACCCCATCGACCTCAGCCGCAACTAGTTTGCGTCGGCCGGGGTTGACCGGCACAACTGGGTGCAGCCGGCGCAGCCGTCAGCCGATCCACACGATGCCGTCACCTGGCGTTGCGCGGCGTAACGCGCCGCCCGCCACGACCCTGCGGCGACAGTGCCGATCGCGCCGATCGCGCCGATGATCAACCCGACCATGCCGATCCGGGTTGGCGCGGCCAAGGCTGTCATCGCGCCAGCGGCGAGCATCACGGCGGCCGCAACCTGAGTCGGTGCCACCGCGCGCAGCACCTGCCCGGTGACGTCGACTCCGGAACGACGGGCAAGCGACCACAGCCCTGAGCCGCCCATCAGTACGGCCAGGCACAGACTCAGCACCGCCCCGGCAACCATGGCGCTCACAATACGAGCAGCGGACGGCCGTTACTGAGCGGGCACCGCCGCGGGAGCCGGCGCCACCGTTACGGGTACCTCCGGCATGGCAGCTGGTGCGGGAACCACTGCGGGCACCCCGGCCGCGGGCGGGGCGACCGCCGCGGGTGCCGGCGCGGGTGCCGCAGCCGGCGCGGCGACCCTGAAGCCCTTGGCGATTCCGTCGGTAGCGGCCGCCGTAGCCACCGCCTGGTTCGCGGCCGTCGTGACAGTCAGCGTGACCAGGAAGCGGTCTGAACCTGATTGCGCGATCACCTGACGCCGTGAGGTGTTGAGCGTCATGTCAGTGTCGCGGTAGGTCCCTTCGATAAGTGATGACGGGAAGCCGCCGAAGTCGGCCATCGAAGCCGCCGTCGACTGCCAGGCCACCAGCTTCTGATTTTCAACGTAGCCGTGACTGATGGCCTCGCGCGGATCGAAATCCCCGATCAGCTTGGACACCATCAGCTGAGCGTTGGAGGTGTACAGCCCATCGCCGCCCTGCCGGTCGGCGATCACGCCAAACGCATTGGGGACATTGGGATCGGGAATGACCCGCCACCCGGTTGGAATCGGCAGCACGATGTTGAGCGCGGTGAATCCGGTCGCCTTCTGGGGCTCAAGCGTCACACCCTTACTTTTGAAGTACTCGGCAAGGGTCCCGGACGTCGCCGGTGCCAGTGCCGGCGCGGGCGCCTGCACCGGCGTGGCTGCCGCTTGGGTGGTCGCGGCCGCAACCGTCGGTGCAGATGCTGCCGGCGACGCCGCTGCAGCCGGATCGGAGGCCTGGGGTGTGACGGTGACCGTCTGAGTCACGGTCGCTGTTGCTACGGCTGTCGCCGGTGCGGGCGGCGCAGGGGGTACCGGTTCGGCTGACGCGCTGGCGCCGGTGAAGCCGAGTACTGCCACCGAGCCGGCAGCGACACCGCCTGCGAGTACCCGCCAGCTGCGGGCGATCCTGTTCATTGCAGATGTCCTCTTCGCACGTTCGGGCCGAGACGACCCAGTTGTCTGCGTCGACTGTATCCACGGGCGAAGCGCTGATGGCAGGGCCGGAATCGACTTGGAACCAACCCCTGACCGGCATGAAACGCAACCGATACCGCGCCGTTGCCGAACGGCGTATCCCGATACCCTGTCCCCGTGACCGAATCCCCGACCGCCGCGACCGCCAGCCCAGCGCACGTCGGATCCGGGGAGGCAGACGCGGACGTGCCACCATTTCGGTACACGGCCGAATTGGCCGGCCGCCTCGAGCAGCAATGGCAGGACAACTGGCAGCGTTGGGCAACCTTCGACGTGCCGAACCCGGTGGGTTCACTGGCTCCCGCCGACGGTTCACCGGTTCCACAGGACAAGATGTTCGTCCAGGACATGTTTCCCTACCCGTCCGGCGAGGGCCTGCACGTCGGCCACCCACTGGGCTACATCGCGACCGACGTCTATGCCCGGTACTTCCGGATGACCGGACGCAATGTGTTGCACGCGCTGGGCTTCGACTCCTTCGGATTGCCGGCCGAGCAGTACGCCGTACAGACCGGCACGCACCCCCGCACCCGGACTGACGCAAATATCGTCAACTTCCGCCGTCAGTTGGGCCGGCTCGGACTCGGGCATGATCAGCGACGCAGCTTCTCCACCACCGATGTCGACTTCTACACCTGGACGCAATGGATCTTCCTTCAGATCTACAACGCGTGGTTCGACCCGTCGTTGAACAAGGCGCGCCCGGTCAGTGATCTGATTGCCGAATTCGACAGCGGCGCAAGATCTCTCGACGATGGCCGGATATGGTCAGTGCTTTGCACTGCGGAGCGCGCAGCAGTGATCGACGACCACCGACTGGTGTATCGAGCCGATTCGCTGGTCAATTGGTGCCCCGGTCTGGGAACGGTATTGGCCAATGAGGAGGTGACCTCCGACGGACGCAGCGAACGCGGGAACTTCCCAGTCTTCCGAAAGCGCCTGCGGCAGTGGATGATGCGGATCACCACCTACTCCGATCGGCTCCTCGAAGATCTCGACGTATTGGACTGGCCGGACAAGGTCAAGGCAATGCAGCGTAACTGGATCGGACGGTCCACCGGCGCTTCGGTGTTCTTTGGTGCAGCCGATGCCGACATCGAGGTTTTCACGACGCGGCCCGACACCCTGTTCGGAGCGACCTATCTGGTGCTCGCTCCGGAGCACGAACTCGTCGATCGAGTTCTTGCCCTGCACTGGCCCGATCACGTCGACGAACGGTGGACGGCCGGAGCGGACACACCGGCGCAGGCGGTCGCCGATTACCGACGTTCGATCGCCGCCAAGTCCGACCTGGAACGTCAGGAGAACAAATCCAAGACAGGGGTGTTCCTCGGCAGTTACGCGACCAATCCGGCCAACGGCCAGCAGGTCCCGATCTTCATCGCCGACTACGTGCTGTCCGGCTACGGAACCGGCGCCATCATGGCGGTTCCTGGCCACGATCAGCGCGACTGGGAGTTCGCCGCGGCGCTCGGCCTTCCGATCATCGAGGTCATCGCCGGCGGCGACGTGGGCCAGGAGGCCTATACCGGCGACGGCGCACTGGTGAATTCCAGCGATCTTGACGGGCTCGACGTGGTCGGGGCTAAGGCGGCCATGATCGCGCGATTGGAGTCTGACCAACGCGGACGCGGCCGCGTCGAGTACAAGTTGCGGGACTGGCTGTTCGCCCGTCAACGCTATTGGGGCGAGCCGTTTCCCATCGTCTACGACAGTGATGGCAATGCCCATCCGCTGCCGGAATCGATGCTTCCGGTGGAACTGCCGGATATCGCCGACTACGCGCCGGTGTCCTTCGACCCCGACGACCCCGACAGCGCGCCGTCGCCGCCGTTGAACAAGGCCGGCGCGTGGGTGCATGTCGACCTCGACCTCGGTGACGGCCTGCGGCCCTATACCCGCGATACCAATGTGATGCCGCAGTGGGCGGGCAGTTCGTGGTACGAGTTGCGCTACGCCGACCCTCACAACGCAGAACAGTTCTGCGCCAAGGAGAACGAGGCGTACTGGATGGGTCCGCGTCCGGCCGAGCACGGGCCCGACGATCCGGGCGGGGTGGATCTCTACGTCGGCGGCGTCGAACACGCCGTTCTGCATCTGCTGTATTCGCGCTTCTGGCACAAGGTGCTCTACGACCTCGGGCACGTGACGTCGCGGGAGCCTTACCGGCGCCTGGTGAACCAGGGTTACATCCAGGCTTTCGCCTACACCGACGCTCGCGGCTCGTATGTATCGGCGGCAGACGTCGTTGAGCGCGGAGGTAAGTTCTTCCTGCCCGGCGCGGATGGCGAGGTTGAGGTTTTCCAGGAGTTCGGCAAGATCGGAAAGAGTCTCAAGAACTCGATTTCGCCCGATGAGATTTGTGACGGCTATGGCGCCGATACGCTGCGGGTGTACGAGATGTCGATGGGCCCGCTGGAGGCGAGCCGGCCGTGGGCCACTAAAGATGTCATCGGTGCGCACCGCTTCCTGCAGCGGGTTTGGCGGTTGATTGTCGACGAAACCACCGGGCAGACAAGGGTTTCCGAGGACACCCTCGATGAGGAGACCTCGCGGGTACTGCACCGCACCATCGCCGGTGTCCGGGATGACTACACCCATCTGCGCAATAACACCGCGGCAGCCAAGTTGATTGAGTACACCAACCACCTCACCAAGGCCGGTGTCAGCGCCCGCGCAGCGCTGCAACCACTGGTGCTGATGACGGCACCACTGGCGCCGCACCTTGCCGAGGAACTCTGGCACCGACTCGGCCACGATAAGTCACTGGCGCACGGCCCGTTCCCGGTCGCTGACCCGGCCTATCTGGTCACCGACACCGTCGAGTACCCGGTACAGGTCAACGGAAAGGTGCGCGGCCGCATCGTCGTTGCCGCCGACGCCGGAGCTGATGTCCTGGAGGCGGCCGCCCTGGCCGACGAGAAGGTGTCGGCGTTCCTCGCCGGCGCCACTCCGAAAAAGGTGATCGTGGTTCCCGGCCGGTTGGTTAACCTCGTTCTTTAGGACTGGGGCTAGGACTGGGGCTAGGACTGGGACTGGGGCAACGGCCCGCGGGGTCGGATCACAACCTCGTGGGTGTGTGCGTCCGGCGGGGTTGCGACGACCTGTGCGACGACACCGGCGACGGTAGCCGCCGTGAGGAATTTCGCGGGGTCGTACCTGCCGCCCTCGTATGCCACCAGGTCTCGCTGCATCTCGGTGTCGACACGACCGGGATGGATGCTGGTTACCCGCAGTAGCGGTTCGTCGGCACGCAACGAGTCGGCGAATGCCCGCAATGCGAACTTGCTGGCCGAATACGACGCCAGGCCTGCCGACACATTCAAGCCCGAACCGGAGTTGATGAAAATCACCTGGCCGCGGACCGCCCTCAGGGCAGGCAGCAGCGCGAGCGTGAGTGCGACTGCGCCGGTCACATTCACCTCGAAGGTATCGCGCCACTGCTCCGCGGTGGATTCAGCAACCCGGCCGGGAAAGGCCACCCCGGCGTTGTGGACCAGCACGTCGAGTTCGGCCAGCACTTCGACGGCGGCCTCGATACCGGCGGTGTCGGTCAGGTCCATCGGCCAGGTGGTGGCGCCCAGCCTGGCGGCGACACCGTCGAGATGGCGCGAGGGTCGCCCGGCGAGAAGAAGTGTGTGGGTGGGGGCCAAAGCTTCGGCGATTGCCGCGCCGATTCCTCCGCCGGCGCCGGTGATCAGTGCGGTGCCCGGCATGTCGGTCACCCTACCGATCGGCATGGGCAGGCCTGCGCACCGCAGAATGAACATGTGACGTTCGACGCCGGCTTCGCGCCCACCCAACTTGCTGCCCGCGCGGCCTACCTCCTGCGCGGCAACGATCTCGGCGTGATGACGTCGGCCGCGCCCCGGCTTTACCCGCATATGTGGAGTTGGGACGCGGCGTTCGTCTCGGTCGGACTCGCCTCTCTGAGCGTGGAACGTGCAGTCGTCGAACTCGACACGCTGCTCTCGGCGCAGTGGACCAACGGGATGATCCCGCACATTGTGTTCGCCCCCGGGGTCGACGGCTATTTCCCGGGCCCGGACCGGTGGGCCTGTTCGGATCTCGCCGCCGCGGCACCGGCCGGCCGGCAGACCTCGGGAATTACCCAGCCGCCGGTTCATGCGATCGCGGTGCAACGGATCCTTGATCGCGCCCGCACCCGGGGACGCTCGACGCGCGCGGTCGCGGAAACCTTCCTGGATCGGCGGTGGAACGATCTGGTGCGCTGGCATCGATGGCTCGCCGAGGCTCGCGATCCCGATCAGCGTGGCAGGGTCACCCTCTACCACGGCTGGGAGTCCGGAATGGATAACTCCCCGCGGTGGGACGCTGCGTACGCGGGCGTCATCGCCGGTGGTGTTCCGCAGTACCAACGCGCCGATACCCACATCATCACCGACCCCAGCCAGCGTCCATCCGACGGTGAGTATGACCGCTACCTGTGGCTGCTGGAGGAGATGAAGTCGGTCCACTACGACGACACCAGGTTGCCGGGCGTGATGAGCTTCGCGGTCGAGGACGTCTTCTTCTCTGCGATCTTCTCGGTCGCCTGCGATGTACTGGCCAATATCGGCGAGGATTACAAACGGCCCAACGCCGACGTCCGCGAACTGTATTCCTGGGCGGCGCGGTTCCGCGGCGGCGTTGTGGAGACTGCGGACCAAAGATCCGGTGCAGCAAAGGATTTCAATCTCCGATCACGATGCTGGATCGCCACCGATACCGCCGCCCAATTCGCGCCCCTGCTGTGCGGGGGGCTGGATCACGAGCGGGAGCGTGCGCTGCTAAAACTCCTGGAGGGTCCGAAATTCTGTGGTCACCCCGACTTGAAGTTCGCGTTGATCCCGTCGACGTCGCCGGTGTCGAAGGATTTCCGCCCGCGGGAGTACTGGCGGGGTCCGGTCTGGCCGGTGCTGACGTGGTTGTTCTCCTGGGCCTTCGCCCGCCGCGGTTGGTCGGAACGGTCGCTACTGCTGCGCAATGAAGGACTGCGCCAAGCCGCCGACGGGACCTTCGCCGAATACTACGAACCGTTCACGGGTGAACCGCTGGGCAGCATGCAGCAATCGTGGACCGCGGCCGCGGTACTTGACTGGCTGGGCTAGTCGCCGGGTCGCACTTCAGGTGCCTTCGACGATGGTGAGACGCTCCAGCGGCTTGAGCGCGCGGACCAGGTCGTCGTGTTCGGCCTGGGTAAGGCGGTTCAGCAGTTCGACGAGGTGTAACCGCCGGGCCTCGAGCGCTTCCCGGTATTGGACCAGGCCTTCCGGGGTCACCTCGACCAGCACGGCCCGCATATCGGACGGATCGCGGGACCGCTTGACCAGACCCAGCTTTTCCAACCGCCGGATCGCCACCGTCGTGGTGGGGGTGCGGACCCGTTCGCGGCTGGCCAACTCCGTCATCCGGATGGGTCCGCTGTCGAGCAGGGTCAGCAGGATCGACACCTGAGCCAACGTCAGATCGGGGCGCGACTCGCTGTTGGTATCACCGCGGCGCACGACCGTGATCAGCCTGGACAGCACCCGCTGCAGTTCACTGGCCAAGTCCATGAGCTGCGGCTGTGGCTCTGACATGGTTCGCGAGTCTAACTGTTTTGCAACCGGTTGGGCTTACAACACCTGAGAGAGGAAGCACGGTGAGCCCAGGGTTGAACTCTTCGGAAGGCTTACCCTCGCGCGCGCCCGTCGCGCCAGCGCACCAGAGTTTCAGCCGGCCCCAGGTTGTAATCCGGCCCGCCGCAGCCGACGGTCATCAGTGTCACGCCGAGTCCGGCCAGCGCCTCGGCGTTGGCCACCAGGGTGTCGGGCTCGCGGCCCTCGACCCCTGATGAGCGCTCGATGGTGTCGGGGTCGCGTCCTGTGTCCGTGCAGTGCCGGCCCAGCGCCTCGGCCTTTCCCGGGTAGGTGGTGGCGTTGGTGAAGGAGTGCCACATATCGGCGTGCTCGGCAACCAGTCGCAGTGTTTTGCGTTCGCCCTGCCCGCCGATCAGGATCGGGATCCGCCGGGTCGGGGCCGGGTTCAGCTTGGCCAGTCGGGAGTTGATCCGCGGCAGTGCAGCGGCGAGGTCATCGAGTCGGCTGCCGGCGGTGCCGAACTCGTAGCCGTATTCGTCGTAATCCTTCTGCATCCAGCCCGACCCGATGCCAAGGATCAGCCGGCCGCCGGAGATGTGATCGACGGTGCGGGCCATGTCCGCCAGGAGTTCTGGGTTGCGGTAGGAGTTGCAACTGACCAATGCGCCGATCTCGACTCGCGAGGTCTGCTCGGCCCACGCGCCAAGCATGGTCCAACACTCGTAGTGGGCGCCCTCGGGATCGCCGTAGAGCGGGTAGAAGTGATCCCAGTTGAAGACGACATCGACGCCGAGGTCCTCGCAGCGACGCACGGCCTCGCGGATTTGGGCGTAGTCGGGCGCGTGCTGAGGTTGAAGTTGGACGCCGATGCGGATGGGGAATGTCATGGCTCTACCGTAAGCCCACGCGGTCGACGCGCCGCCCGTTCGACGCTCAGTCGCCGATTACCGACTGCAGGATCTCCACGAGTGCGCGCGGCTGGTCGCCCTGCACCGAGTGTCCCGAGTCAGGTACCACGATCACCCGTTGGAAGCCCGGCGCGATCCGGGCGAACTCGGCCGCGTCGTCGTCATTGACGAAAAACGAGTTCGCGCCACGCACCAACGTTGTCGGTGCGTGGAGTTCGGTTGCGTCGTCCCACAGCCCTTCGAAACCGTCGCCTCTGCGAAAGGTGTCGTAACGCCATGTCCAGGTACCGTCGTCGAGTTGTTGGGAGTTGTGAAAAACCCCGCGTCGCAGCGATTCCCGCGAGCGGTGCGGAGACGCTGCGACGGTGACATCCAGCATGGCGGCGAAGCTGGGAAAGCTGCGATCGCCCTGAACGAGTGCCACCGCACCCATCTGGGCCTGGGTCATCTGCTCGTGGCGCTCCGGCGCAGACGGCGTCACGTCCACCATCACGAGTTTGCGCACCAGTTCCGGTGCGGTGACAGCGAGACGCATGGCGGTCAGCCCACCCAGCGACATCCCCACCACCAGATCCGCATCGGGTGCGAGTTCGCGCACCACCGGTTCGACTGCCACCTCGTTGAGCTTGGGACCGTAGTCACCGTCCTCCCGCCGGGCCGAGCGGCCGTGGCCGGGGAGGTCCACCGCGAGTGCGGGCAAACCGAGACCCAGAATCACGGTGTCCCAGGTGTGGGCGTTCTGGCCGCCGCCGTGCAGGAACACCACCCGGACCGGATCGGTACCCCAGCGCAGGGCGCTGATCGGACCGCGCTCCACGCGGGTGACAGCCGGAAGCGGCCCGGTGATTCCGGCCTGCGCAGCGTTCTCGCTCAACAGCGCGAACTCACCGAGCGTGAGCAATTCGTCGTCGGAGATCATCGCTCTATATAACGCGTTGTGCCGATCTGACGGCAACGCGCGTCTCAGTGCGGACTACGTGCCGGCGATAACTCCCTAGTCGCTGCGCTCCGGCGCGCCGGCGATGAACTCCTCCAGCTGGGCGCGTGCAATATCGTCGGGCAGCTGCTTGGGCGGGCTCTTCATCAGGTAGGCCGAGGCGGCGACCACCGGGCCGCCGATGCCGCGGTCCTTGGCGATCTTCGCCGCGCGAACCGCGTCGATGATGACGCCGGCCGAGTTCGGCGAGTCCCACACCTCGAGCTTGTATTCGAGGTTCAGCGGCACGTCGCCGAACGCGCGGCCTTCGAGGCGCACGTAGGCCCACTTACGGTCATCAAGCCAGCCAACATGATCGGACGGCCCGATGTGAACGTCCTTGGCGTTGAATTCCTTCTGCAGGTTGCTGGTGACGGCCTGGGTCTTGGAGATCTTCTTGGATTCCAGCCGTGAGCGCTCCAGCATGTTCAGGAAGTCCATGTTGCCGCCGACGTTGAGCTGCATGGTGCGGTCGAGTTGGACGCCGCGGTCTTCGAACAGCTTGGCCATCACGCGGTGGGTGATGGTCGCACCGACCTGACTCTTGATGTCGTCGCCGACGATCGGCACACCGGCGTCGGCGAATTTCTTGGCCCACACCGGATCCGAGGCGATGAACACCGGAAGCGCATTGACGAACGCCACGCCCGCGTCGATCGCGCACTGGGCGTAGAACTTGTCGGCTTCCTCCGAGCCCACCGGCAGGTAGGACACCATGACGTCGACCTTGTTCTCCTTGAGAACCTTGACCACGTCGACCGGCTCGTCATCGGAAAGTTCGATCGTCTCGGCGTAGTACTTGCCGATGCCGTCCAGTGTCGGTCCGCGACGCACGACGACGTTGGTCGGCGGTACGTCGGCGATCTTGATGGTGTTGTTCTCCGAGGCGAAGATGGCCTCGGAGAGGTCGAAGCCCACCTTCTTGGCGTCGACGTCGAACGCGGCAACAAATTTCACGTCGCGCACGTGGTAGGCACCGAGCATGACGTGCATTAGGCCGGGGACCGACGAGTTCGGGTCAGCGTCCCGGTAGTACTCCACGCCCTGAACCAGGGAGGACGCGCAGTTGCCGACGCCTACGATGGCGACGCGCACATCGTTCGACGCTGCCGGCGCGTTGTGCTTAGTCATGGACGTTCTCCTTCGTGTACTTCCGGTTATCGGGCTAGTTCAGCTTTGGTCGGAGTGGGCTTGAGCCACCCGCTCCGCAGCGATAAGTTCGTTGAGCCACTTGACTTCCCGCTCGCTGGACTCCAGGCCCAGCTGATGCAGTTGTCGGGTGTAGCGATCCAGTGAGTTGCTCGCCCGCGCGATGGCATCGCGCAGACCCTCGCGACGTTCCTCTACCTGACGACGACGCCCCTCGAGGATTCGCATCCGGGCTGCCGCAGGTGTCCGGTTGAAGAATGCCAGATGCACGCCGAAGCCGTCGTCGGTGTAGTTCTGCGGACCGGTGTCGGCGACCAATTCCGTGAAGCGCTGTCGGCCCGACTCGGTCAGTTGGTACACCCGGCGGGCTCGCCGCAATACAGCGGAGCCCTCGGGTGCGGCGTCTTCAGCGATCAGACCGTCGGTCTGCATGCGTCGCAACGCCGGGTAGAGCGAGCCGTAGGAGAATGCCCGAAATGCACCGAGCAGGCCGGTCAGCCGCTTGCGCAACTCGTAGCCGTGCATCGGGGACTCAAGGAGAAGCCCCAGGATCGCAAGCTCAAGCATCGAGACACCTCCCCGTTGGACAGCCGTTAGGGTTTTCACCCCCGTCGGCCAATAGTATCGGAGCGATATATTCGGCGCCAGTTCGGGGTTACCCGGCGGGTAACCGGTCGGTCGCCCTTCCATGCCTAGGGCGCCGACGTACTCTGGTCACCGTGCGATTGCAGCGGCAGGTAGTGGACTACGCCCTTCGGCGGCGGTCGCTGCTGGCTGAGGTGTACTCCGGGCGAACCGGCGTCACTGAAGTCTGCGATGCGAATCCCTATCTTCTGCGCGCGGCGAAGTTCCACGGAAAGCTCAGCGCGGTGATGTGCCCGATCTGCCGCAAGGAGCAACTCACCCTTGTCTCCTGGGTTTTCGGTGACCACCTCGGCGCCGTGTCCGGGTCGGCCCGATCGGCCGAGGAATTGATTCTGCTGACGACTCGCTTCACTGAGTTTTCCGTTCATGTGGTCGAGGTGTGCCGCACCTGCAGTTGGAATCATCTGGTGAAGTCGTATGTGCTCGGTACGCCGAGCACGGCGAAGCGTTCACCCGGCACCCGAACAGCGCGACGTACGGGCGCGCGCACGGCCAGTGAATAGCGACGAAGGTCAGGACCGCTCAGCCAACCGACCGCGTCACAGCGCCGGGGGCCGTGAGCGCGCGGCACCGAGTGACGCGGCCGGTCGAACCGGCCGTCGACAGGTTGCCCCCGATGACCGGTGGACCGCTGTGATGCGGCCGGTGCCTGAAGGGAATACGCCCGCTGCGCAACTCGACCAGGTTGAGGCGGCCAAGGCCGCCATGGAACGGCCCACCGCCAAGCCCGCATCACCTTCGACGCCCAAGCCGCCCAAACCCTCGGGCGCAGTGCGCAACGAAGGCGATCACGAGTCGAGCCCGCAATCCGGCTGGCGAGATCGGATCCGAGGTTGGAGGGCGAGCCACTGGCTGGCCGCTGCCGCTGCGGTTTTCGTCGTGCTGCCGATCCTCACCTTCGGCATGGCGTATCTGATCGTCGGAGTGCCGAAGCCCGGCGATATTCGAACCAACCAGGTGTCGACGATCCTTGCCAGCGATGGTTCCGAGATCGCGAAAATCGTCCCGCCCGAAGGCAACCGGGTCGATGTCGATATCAATCAGGTACCGGTCCACGTTCGCAATGCAGTGATGGCCGCTGAGGACCGCGATTTCTACACCAACCCGGGCTTCTCGATATCCGGCTTCGCTCGCGCGGTACGCAACAACGTGTTCGGCGGTGACATCCAGGGTGGATCGACGATCACCCAGCAGTACGTTAAGAACGCACTTGTCGGCGATCAGCGGTCCGGAATCGGTGGCTTGGTCCGCAAGGCCAAGGAGTTGGTCATTTCCACCAAGATGTCGCAGCAATGGTCCAAAGACGAAGTGCTCCAAGCATATCTGAACATCATTTACTTCGGTCGTAGCGCCTACGGGATCTCGGCAGCTTCCAAGGCGTACTTCGATAAACCGGTTGATCAACTGACCATCTCGGAGGGTGCGCTGCTGTCGGCGCTCATCCAACGGCCGTCGACACTGGACCCGGCGGTCGACCTCGAGGGCGCGACAGCCCGCTGGAACTGGGTTCTCGACGGTATGGTGACCATCGGCGCACTGTCGAAAGAGGAACGCGCTCAACAGGTCTTCCCGCCGACCGTCGAACCGGACAAGGCCAAGACCGAAAACCTGACCACCGGCCCGAACGGCCTGATCGAGCGGCAGGTCACCCGGGAACTTCTGGACCTGTTCAATATTGATCAGGACACGCTGAACACTCAGGGCCTGCAGATCACCACCACGATCGACCCGCAGGCCCAAAGCGCCGCCGTGAATGCAGTGGCCACATATCTGGATGGCCAGTTGCCCGACATGCGTTCGGCGGTGGTCTCCATCGACCCTCGCACCGGCGGCGTGAAAGCGTATTACGGCGGTTCGGATGCGGCGGGCTTCGACTTCGCCCAAGCCGGTCTGCCCACCGGCTCGTCGTTCAAGGTCTTCGCTCTCGTGGCGGCGCTCGAACAGGGCATGGGGCTGGGTTATCAGGTGGACAGTTCGCCACTCAAGGTCGACGAGAAGCTGACGATCAACAACTCAGAGGGAGAGAGTTGCGGCACCTGCAGTATCGCCGAGGCGCTCAAGCGGTCGCTGAACACCGTCTATTACCGGTTGATGCTCAAGCTGAAGAACGGCCCGTCCGACGTGGCTGACGCGGCCCACCGCGCGGGTATCGCCGAAAACTTCCCCGGGGTCGACCACACCCTGTCCGAAGACGGGCTTGGCGGACTGCCGGCACCGGGGGTCGTGCTGGGCAAGTACGAGACGCGGGTCATCGATATGGCATCGGCCTACGCGACCATCGCGGCGTCGGGCATGTACCACCGGCCGCACTTCGTACAGAAGGTTGTCAACGCTCAAGGCGAGGTGTTGTTCGACGTCACCAGCGAGGACAACGCCGGTGAACGACGTATCGAGAAGCCGGTCGCGGACAACGTCATCGCCGCCATGGCCCCGATCCCCGGTTGGTCCAATGGCCACACGCTGGCCGGCGGCCGGGTTTCGGCTGCCAAGACCGGCACCCACCAACTCGGTGATACCGGCGCTAACCGCGACGCCTGGTTTGTCGGTTTTACGCCCTCGCTGTCGACCGCGGTATGGGTCGGCACCGTGAAAGGCGACCAGCCGTTGGTCAACAGTTGGGGCGGACCGGTCTACGGTGCCGGGCTTCCCGCCGACATCTGGAAGGCCACCATGGACGGCGCCCTACAGGGCACGGACTTCGAATCCTTCCCCACTCCCGCTGAGGTCGGCGGCTACGCCGGTGTGCCGGCGCCACCGCCTCCGCCGCCGGCGCCGGTGCGGCCGAACCCGGTACCGAACCCGGCCCCGGGCGGAGCACCATTCGACCCCGGGGCACCGCCCCCGCCGCCGCCCGGTGTCGAGGTACTGCCGGGGATCACGGTTCCGCTTCCGCCCCCGGGCAATCCCTTTCCTCCCCCGATCGATCAGCCGTTGCCGCCACCACCGCCGGAGCCGGCGCCCGTCGTGGCGCCCCCGGTTGATCCCAACCTTCCCGCCGCTCCGCCTCCGCCCCCGTGACGGGCGGACGTCCCGAGGATTCGCGCAATGTCGTTGCGACAGTGGGATGGCCGCGTTCCACGGTGTCGCCCCAGCCACTTGCCGATGACGTTCGCAGCGCCGACGACCGCGACCTGCCCAGCCGCAACGACGCGCTCGGCGTCGCACTCTCGGGAGTCATCGGCGGACCGGTCGGCCAACATGCCCTGATCGGCCGGACACGGGTTCTCACACCGCTTCGGATCATGTTCGTCATCGCGCTGGTTTTCCTGGCACTGGGATGGTCCACGAAGGCCGCTTGTCTGCAGACGATCGGCACCGGATCGCCGGATCAGCGGGTCGCCAATTGGGAGAACCAACGGGCCTACTACGAGTTCTGCTATTCCGACACGGTGCCCCTGTACGGCGCAGAACTGTTGAGCCAGGGCAAGTTTCCCTACAGGTCGAGTTGGCTGGAACTGGACTCCAGCGGTAAACCCAGAAATCAGTATGACGGCCGAACAGCGTTGCGTTACATGGAGTATCCGGTACTGACCGGTGTCTACCAGTACGTGTCGATGTCGATTGCAAAGACCTACACCGCCGTTGCCAAGAAGTCCGGACTACCACTGTTGGCCGGAGTCGCGGAGGTGGTGATGTTCTTCAACATCTCGGCCTTTGGATTGGCGCTGGCCTGGCTGGCGACGGTATGGGCCGCTGCCATGCTCGCCGGTCGGCGGGTGTGGGACGCTGCGTTGGTTGCGGCGTCGCCGATCCTCATTTTCCAGGCGTTCACTAATTTCGACGCGCTGGCAACGGCGTTGGCGACCGGGGGACTACTGGCTTGGGCGCGACGGCGGCCGGTGCTGGCCGGGATTCTCATCGGTCTGGGCGTTTCTGCCAAGCTCTACCCGGCATTGCTATTGCTTCCGTTGATCGTGTTGGCTGTCCGAACGGGCCGGTTCGGCGACGCGGTTCGCACCATCTCTGTGGCAGTCCTCGTCTGGTGCGCGGTCAACCTCCCGGTGCTGGTGATGTACCCGCGTGGATGGTCGGAGTTCTTCCGGCTCAACACCAGACGTAACCAGGACATGGATTCGTTGTACAACGTGGTCAAGTCATTCACCGGTTGGCCGGGCTTCGATCCCGGTCTCGGGTTCTGGGAGCCGCCGACCGTACTCAATGCGGTTGTTGGCGCGCTTTTCGTATCATGTTGTGCAGCAATCGCTTACATCGCTCTGACGGCACCTCGTCGGCCGCGGGTGGCCCAACTTGCATTCCTGGTGGTTGCGGCCTTTCTTCTGGTCAACAAGGTCTGGAGTCCGCAGTTCTCGTTGTGGCTGGTGCCGTTGGCCGTTCTCGCCCTGCCGCACCGCCGCGTGCTGCTGGCCTGGATGACCATCGACGCACTGGTATGGATGCCCCGGATGCTGTATCTGTTCGGCGAGCAGAACAAGGGTCTGCCCGAGCAGTGGTTCACCGCCACGGTGCTGCTTCGCGACCTCGCCGTAGTGGCACTGATGGCCCTGGTGATTCGCCAGATCTATCGCCCCGCAGAGGATCTCGTGCGCATGAGCCCTAGTACCGACGATCCATCCGGCGGGGTCTTCGATGGCGCACCGGATGCATTCCCATCATGGTGGCCACTGCGTCTACGTCCGGGTCAACGTCCGGGTCTACGTCCTGGTCTACGTCCGGCCCAACAAAATCAGGAGGTCTTTGATGCAGGTCGCGGTCACGCTGTTTCCGCGCACAACGGCACTTGATTCCGTCGGACCCTACGAGGTCCTGCAACGGGTGCCGTCGATCGACGTCGTGTTCGTCGGGCATCGGCGCGGGGAGGTGCGCACCGAAAACGGCATGTTGGGGCTGACCTGTGACGCGACCTTCGACGAGGTCTGCGAACCCGATGTGCTGCTGGTTCCGGGCGGAGTCGGCACCCGCGAGCTGATGACCGACGAACCAGTGCTCGATTGGGTTCGTACCGTGCACCGCAACACCCGGTTCACGACATCGGTGTGTACCGGGAGCCTGGTGCTGGCCGCCGCTGGCCTGCTGGACGGGCTGACCGCAACGACGCATTGGGCTGCGGCCGGACTTCTTGAGCCCTTCGGCGCGCGTTACACGGCCGAACGCGTCGTCGAGCATCTGCCGCAGCGGATCATCACGGCGGCGGGGGTGTCCAGCGGCATCGACATGGCGTTGCGTCTCCTCGAACTACTCGTCGATCGGGAGGCGGCCCAGGCCAGTCAGCTGATGACCGAGTACGACCCGCAGCCGCCGTTTGACTCGGGCGCCGTGGCCAAGGCATCCGAGGCCACGCTGCTGCGCGCCCAGGAGTACTTCACGACGCGCAGCTGATTTCTCTGACCAGCCCCACTGCCTGTAGCCTGATCAGGTTACCGACGCAGGTAACCCTCCTGCCACGGATTGGCCGTGGCCGTATATGACCGTAGGAGGTGATGAGGTTTCCATGCGTCCATACGAAATCATGGTCATTCTTGACCCCACTCTTGACGAGCGCACCGTGGCCCCGTCTCTGGACACGTTCCTGAACGTGATTCGCAGTGACGGCGGCTCGGTGGACAAGGTCGATATCTGGGGCCGGCGCAGGCTGGCCTACGAGATTGCCAAGCACGCCGAAGGCATCTACGCCATCGTCGACGTCAAGGCGGAGCCGGCCACTGTGTCCGAGCTCGACCGTCAGTTGAACCTGAACGAGTCGGTGCTGCGGACCAAGGTGATGCGGACCGACAAGCACTGAGTCCGTCCGGACTTTCGACGAGTGCCGCGGTGGATAACGTCCACGCGGTGTCGTAGTCCCTACGTAGGCTCGCGGGTAAACCCACGATTCCCAGGAGGACCAAGTGGCCGGTGACACCACCATCACCGTCGTCGGAAACCTGACGGCCGATCCCGAATTGCGCTTCACCCCATCGGGTGCGGCCGTCGCCAACTTCACGGTGGCGTCCACACCGCGGATCCTTGACCGCCAGACTTCGGAGTGGAAGGACGGCGAAGCGCTGTTCCTGCGCTGCAGTATCTGGCGGGAGGCCGCGGAGAACGTCGCGGAGAGCCTCACCCGGGGCTCGCGGGTCATCGTGACCGGACGGCTCAAGCAGCGCTCCTACGAAACCCGTGAGGGTGAGAAGCGCACCGTGGTCGAGGTCGAGGTCGAGGAAATCGGACCCTCATTGAAATACGCCACCGCGAAGGTCAACAAGGCCTCCCGCGGCGGCGGGGGTGGCGGTGGCTTCGGCGGTGGCGCTCCTGGCGGAAACCAGCGTGCGGCGGCCGCCGAGCCTGCCGAAGACCCGTGGGGCAGCGCCCCGGCATCGGGATCCTTCGGTGGCAATGACGACGAACCCCCCTTCTGACACAACAACTCCCAACGCAAGACCCTCGCGCTCTAGGCGCGTGAACTAACGAAAGAGATTCCACAGATGGCCAAATCAGGACCCACCAAGCGGCGGCCGGCTCCGGACAAGCCGATCAAGGCACGCAAGTGCGTGTTCTGCTCTAAGAAGGGCAGGTTGCAGAACATCGACTACAAGGACACCCAACTGCTGCGCACCTATATCAGTGAGCGCGGCAAGATCCGCGCCCGCCGGGTGACCGGTAACTGCGTGCAGCACCAGCGTGACATCGCCATTGCCGTCAAGAACGCGCGCGAGGTCGCCTTGCTGCCCTTCACCTCGGCATCCCGCTAGATCGCATCAGGGAAAGAACGGAGTAACCAATGAAGCTGATATTGACCGCGGAGGTCGACCACCTCGGCGCCGCCGGCGACGCCGTCGAGGTCAAGGATGGATACGGACGCAACTATCTGCTGCCCCGCGGCCTGGCTATCGTGGCCACCCGCGGCGCGCAGAAACACGCCGATGAGATTCGCCGCGCACGTGAGGCGAAGACGGTGCATGACCGTGAGCACGCCGTTGAGATCAAGGCGGCTATCACCGCACTGGGTCCGGTTTCTCTGACGGTTAAGACCGCCGGGAATACCGGCAAACTGTTTGGCTCGGTGACGGCAAATGACGTCGCTGTGGCAATTAAGAAGGCCGGTGGTCCCAGCATCGACAAGCGGTCGGTCCGTCTGCCCAAGGCGCATATCAAGGAAACCGGTAGTCACACCGTTGTGGTGCACCTGCACCCCGAGGTTGACGCCGAGTTCGCTCTCGAGGTCGTCGGCCAGAGCTAGCCGGTATCTGCGACCTTCAATCCCCGGGGGCGGCCACGTGGCCGCCGCCGGGGATTTTTTCTATCGCTGGCGAACTAATCGGATTCGACCCGACACAGCTAACGTAACCCGCCGTTAACTGTGCGATCCAGCAATCGCAATCCAACACGCGCGAAACGGCAACTTGACCCGACACGCCGCAGCACTTGTCATGCACAACTCGGCGGCGCCGTTAATCTGTGTTTACCTGGTGCGATGGCACAAAAAATTCAAGTGATCCACAGGTTGTCCCCAAGCCACCAACACGATACGACCAGCTATGCACAGGCCGCTAACAGGTTGATGAACAGGCGAGGTTTGCGATGGCTCCAGCAACGTCTAACGTCTGACTCGGCGCATTGGTCGGCCTGATTCGGCCACTGCCGCCGTCAGTGCCCTGCCCTACGGTGGGAACAGCCAGTCGAACTCGCGTTCGACGCGAGGCGGGGTTTGTCGCGAGGGAGGTGGGGTAGTCCAATGGCGGTCGTCGACGATCTAGGTCAGCCGGGAACGGACTCACCTGCGCCCGCCGAGGAGTTCGGCCGCCAGCCACCGCAGGATCTCGCCGCCGAACAATCCGTACTGGGCGGGATGATGCTCAGTAAGGACGCCATCGCCGATGTGTTGGAAAAGCTGCGGCCGGGTGACTTCTACCGGCCAGCGCACCAGAACGTCTACGACGCCGTGTTGGATCTGTATGCGCGTGGAGAACCGGCTGACGCCGTCACCGTCGCCGCCGAGCTCGACCGCCGCGGTCTGCTGCGCCGCATGGGTGGCGCACTGTATCTGCACACTTTGATTTCGACGGTGCCCACCGCAGCCAACGCCGGCTACTACGCAGGCATCGTTGCGGAGAAAGCTCTTCTGCGCCGCCTCGTGGAGGCCGGCACCCGGGTGGTGCAGTACGGCTATGCCGGTGCCGAGGGCGCCGACGTCAACGAGATCGTCGACCGTGCCCAGGCCGAGATCTACGACGTCACCGAACGGCGTACCACCGAGGATTTCGTGGTTCTGGAGACCTTGCTCCAGCCGACGATGGATGAGATCGATGCCATCGCCTCCCAGGGCGGCATCTCCCGCGGAGTCCCGACCGGCTTCACCGAACTCGATGAGGTGACCAACGGTCTGCACCCGGGCCAGATGATCGTGATCGCGGCGCGGCCCGGAATGGGCAAGGCCCTCAAACTGGACACGCCCCTGCCGACACCCACCGGGTGGACCACCATGGGCGAGGTCGCCGTCGACGACTATCTGATCGGCGCGGACGGTAAACCGACCCGTGTCGTGGCGGCCACTGACGTGATGCTGGGCCGGCCGTGCTTTGAGGTCGAGTTCTCCGACGGCACGGTGATCGTGGCGGATGCGGAGCATCAGTGGCCAACTCGGCGAGGAATCGTCATTACGGCAATGCTGAAGGTCGACACGGATGTTGTCTCGGCAGTCGGTGCACGGCAACTTGTTGGTGCGAATGGAATCGCGTCGCGGGAATTCGGGATCATCGACATTCGGCCAATTCCTAGCGTTCCGGTGCGCTGCGTTGAGGTCGACAACTCCGATCATCTCTACCTTGCTAGCCGTGCGATGATTCCCACCCACAACTCCACGCTTGGCCTGGACTTTTTGCGCTCCTGCTCCATTAAGAACCGGATGGCGAGCGTGGTGTTCTCGCTTGAGATGAGCAAGTCCGAGATCGTGATGCGCCTGTTGTCGGCGGAGGCGAAGATCAAGCTTGCCGATATGCGCTCGGGCCGGATGAGCGACGACGACTGGACTCGGCTGGCGCGGCGCATGAGCGAGATCAGTGAGGCGCCGCTGTACATCGATGACTCACCCAACCTGACGATGATGGAGATCCGCGCCAAGGCACGGCGGCTGAAGCAGAAGTCGGATCTGAAGCTGGTGGTGATCGATTACCTGCAGCTGATGACGTCCGGCAAAAAGGTCGAGTCGCG
>Ga0114959_10001247_pt1 | contig 22633 bp, 21 predicted proteins | sample C_130625_EF_Meta_FD_87317 | JGI IMG/M metagenome (GOLD analysis project Ga0114959, IMG submission 87317) | Freshwater microbial communities from Lake Croche, Canada to study carbon cycling - C_130625_EF_MetaG | ecosystem: Environmental > Aquatic > Freshwater > Lake | place: Lake Croche, Canada... | reverse complement strand
TACTCACCAGTAGCAGCGTTATAACCATAGTTGCCTTTACCAGATGCGACTTGGTTGATTACAACACTTGCTTCATCGCCAGCGTTTGAAACGATTACACGTAATGGCTCTTCCATTGCACGCAACACGATACTAATACCAGCATTTTGATCAGCATTATCGCCTTTCAAATTGAGAATCGCTTGTTTTGCACGGACAAGGGCTACACCGCCGCCAGGAACAATACCTTCTTCCACAGCAGCACGAGTAGCGTGTAATGCATCGTCCACGCGCGCTTTTTTCTCTTTCATTTCTACTTCAGTCGCAGCACCAACGCGGATAACAGCAACACCGCCTGCTAACTTAGCAACGCGCTCTTGAAGTTTTTCACGGTCATAGTCGCTAGTCGCTTCTTCGATTTGTGCACGAATCATTTTGACGCGCGCTTCGATTTGCTTTTCATCACCATTACCATCAATGATGGTTGTGTTTTCTTTACCGATTTCAACACGCTTAGCTTGACCTAAGTCCTCTAATGTTACTTTCTCAAGTGTTAGGCCAACTTCTTCAGCAATTACTTGTCCTTTTGTAAGAACAGCAATATCTTCCAACATTGCTTTACGACGATCACCAAAGCCAGGAGCTTTAACAGCACATGTTTTGAGAATGCCACGGATGTTGTTAACTACTAAAGTTGCTAATGCTTCACCTTCAACATCTTCAGCAATGATTAATAGTGGACGACCAGATTTTGCAACTTGCTCAAGTACCGGCAATAAGTCACGTATGTTGCTAATCTTTTTGTCAAATAACAAAATGTATGGGCTTTCCAATACAACAACTTGTTTTTCTGGATTATTGATGAAGTATGGTGATAAATAACCACGATCAAACTGCATACCTTCTACAACATCTAATTCGTCAGCAAGTGATTTACCATCTTCAACTGTAATTACACCTTCTTTACCAACACGTTCCATTGCTTCGGCAATACGATCGCCAATGCTGCTGTCTGAGTTAGCTGAAATTGATCCAACTTGAGCGATTTCTTTTGTCGTTGTACAAGGCTTGCTGAGTTTTGAAATTTCAGCTAGTGCTGCTGTTACAGCCTTATCAATTCCACGCTTGAGATCCATTGGGTTGTGGCCAGCCACAACATATTTCATGCCTTCACGAACGATAGATTGTGCGAGTACAGTCGCTGTAGTTGTTCCGTCACCAGCGTCATCTGCTGTTTTGGAAGCAACTTCTTTAACCATTTGCGCACCCATGTTTTGAAGCTTATCTTTGAGTTCGATTTCTTTTGCAACGGTTACACCGTCTTTAGTAACCAATGGGCCACCGAAAGAACGCTCTAAAACAACATTACGACCCTTAGGTCCTAATGTTACTTTTACAGCATTTGCCAAAATATTAACGCCCTCGACCATGCGAGCACGAGCTGAATCTCCGAATACTACATCTTTTGCTGCCATGTTAATTCCTTTCTACTCTATATGATGCTTATTTTTGAACAACGGCCATAATGTCTTCTTCACGCATTACAAGAAGTTCATCACCATCGACTTTTACAGTTTGACCAGCGTATTTACCGAATAAAACACGGTCGCCTACCTTTAGGTCAACAGCAATATGTTTACCTTGGTCATCTTTTTTACCAGGACCGACAGCCAATACTTCACCTTGATCTGGTTTTTCTGCTGCGTTATCTGGAATCACAATTCCTGAAGCGGTTTTTGTTTCGTTATCCAAACGTTTGATGATCACACGATCATGCAAAGGACGTAAGTTCATGCATTCTCCTCAATTAATAAAATTAAAATCTATGTAAAAAGCTTTACCACCCTCCTAGTTGCGCTATTAGCACTCTATAGCGGTGACTGCTAACAAAGTATAGACAGACTTCATGAAGTTTGCAAGCGCATTGAATTATTTGATGTTTGTTGTGGCCGCTGCACTCTATCTTAAGAGAAATGCCCACTATCTCCAGATTTTAAAAATCATTAAAAACATTAACTTGCAGATATTTAATCATAAAATCACAATTTTACTAATGATTTTTAAAGATTAACTGAACTGCAGTATGAGGCTAATTAAATTTCCCTAAGAAATCATAAATATCCTCGGATTTGATGTAAATGATTGATTTTTATATAAATTTTAATCTCATGTTATCTAATAAAAATAAATTTAAAAAAATTTAGAATTTATTAATTCCTAATTTAAATTTAAGAAAACTAGAAGAATCTCAAGTTCATCGGTCTATTCATAAAACAATTTAGAATCTATTAAGTTCATTAATTGAGAAAAACCCCATGACTTTCAACGGATACGCTATATCACCTCGTGTAGAACCTCTTTCAAAAGAGATTTCTGAATTAACTGGTCTACCTACCTCAATGGTGAGTGATAGCTTAGGGCGTAATTTAGTTGCAAAACAAATATTACCGATTAATAAGGCTCCGATTTCAGTATGCGCCAACGCTTTTACTGTTGAGGTACGCTCTGGTGATAATCTGATGATTCATAAGGCCCTACAAATGATTCAACCTGGTGATGCACTAGTCATCGCAGGTGATGGTGATATCGATAGGGCTCTATTCGGTGAAATCTTAATGACGATTGCTAAAAAACGTGGTGTAGTAGCTTGTGTTGTCGATGGTGCTGTGCGAGATATTGACGCCTTTGATCGTGAATCCTTTCCATGCTGGGCTAGAGGTATTTCTTTAAGGGGTCCTTTTAAAGATGGCCCAGGAACAATTAATCAACCCATCACTATTGGCGGTATGGAAGTTCATCCTGGAGATATTATTTTAGGTGATCTTGATGGCGTGATTGCAATACCTAGACATATTGCCAAGGATGCCGTCCGACTGGGTAAAGAGAAACAACTTTCCGAAGAAAAAACAATCACTGCAATCTTAAATGGTAGCTACGATGATTCTTGGGTAGACAAAACTCTTCGGGCAAAAGGCGCTCTATAAAGAAGAACGCTTTAACCTGCAATTACATTGTTGGGCTCTTAAACTCTCCACCGAGTGTTTTTAATCCGTGCGGGATGAGCTGTGCATCTAAATTAAATACAAAATGGCCTGATGATGCATGAGCATCTCTAAACATTCTCTGAAATGAATGTTTGTCATAGATACCATTAGCACCCAGTAATTCATGCAAAATATCGACAGCCTCATTAGCCATCTTCATCCCCATTGCCGTATTGCGACGGTACTTGAGTTTGTCCTCTACACCAAAAGTTTGACCAGCTTTATAAGTTAACTCGGCCTCAATACAATTACTCATCAACCAAGTATAGGCGGCATCTATTTTTCCACCAGCAGAGGCAATTTTCATTTGCAGAGATGGAATCTCAGACATTTTTGCGCCTGTATAGCTAGTGCTTCTTGACTTAATCCAACCAATAGTTTCATCAAGCATGGTTTGCGCATTAGCAATCATCGCTCCAGCAATACCGTTCCCACCAACAGAACTATTAGGAACTCTGAACATAGGATTGGTATGTGTTTTCCAACCTGGAAAATTAAATCCTGGCTTGTGGATGTGCATGGATAGTACGCGGTGCTCTGGCACGAAAATCTCGTTAGCTTTAACAGTTCTACTTCCGGTGCCACACATTCCTAAAGTTTGCCAATCATCAATGATTTCATAATCGTCTTTGGGAACTAAACACATACACCAATCAACGACTTTGTTGTCCTCATCTTTAATCGTGCACGCCAACATATTCCATGAAGAAATATCTACCCCTGAAGAAAAAGCCCATTGACCAGTTAAAAGTAAACCGCCATCAACACGTTTTCCCTGTCCCTGAACATATGCGATACCAGATGCGATTAACGCATCAGGATCATTACCTAAAATATCTTCTTGCGCCTGCATCGACCACTGCGCGAGTTGGCGGTGATGAGATGCCATATTCGCAAATACCCAAGCCGTTGAAGGGCATCCCAAACCTAAGATGTAAGGAATCTCCATAAAGCCTCGAAAATCAACTTCCATACCACCCCACATCTTCGGTTGTTGATATCGAAACAGACCTGATTCATGGATTGCATTGACAACCACTTCGGGCAAATACGTTGTTTTTTCTGTTAACTCAACATTTTCTTTCAACAGTGGCACTAAAGCATACGCACGTGCTTTCGCCTCTTCATAACTCACGTCTTGAAACGATTTTGCATTGGTGGGGAATTTTTTATGAAGAAGTGATAGGGTTTGGGGAGCGTTCATAATGGGCTTTGAGTGTCGGTTTATAGCTATCCTATGATTGAAGCTTTTAATTGTCAATACAATTGCTCTAGGATAAACCCTTATTTGAGAAAAATTTTACGTAAGTAATTGATATTAAATAACTATATATTCTTTTACTTGTTTGAAAAAAATCCATATTTTTTCAATTGTCATGATGATATAGTCTTTATATCCGTGAGTTATAAAAATAAAAAGGAGATCTGTATGCCAATTAATGGATTTGCTCATGTCAATGTGAGTACAAAGGACCTAACGCGCGCCAGAAAATTTTATGCCGAAATTCTAGGGCTCAAGGACGGATATCGCCCACCTTTTTCTAGACCAGGGGCTTGGATGTATCTCGAAGATCAACCCATCGTCCATATCTCCACGGCTAGATCTCCCAATCCAGAACCTCAAAAAACAGATGCGTTTGATCATGTAGCGCTTTGGACAAGTGATATTAATCACTTTAGAAAAATTCTTACTGAAAATACAATTAAGTTTGTAGAGTTTGGAGTTCCTGAAAATGATCAATATCAATTATTTTTTAAGGATCCAGACGGAACAGAAATTGAGCTTATTTTTAAAGGTGAAGAAGCAAGACAAGCAGCAAATGCTACTGGCGCAAAAGTAGATGCAAGTGGCGGCAGAAATCTTTAATCACGTTTATGAAACAGTTACCCATCCACCAAACGATTTCGAATCAAATTCGAACAGAGATTCAAGGTGGCAAGTATCCTTTAGGCTCTAAATTACCGACCGAAGAGGAGCTTTGTGCGCTTTATAACACCAGTCGCCCAACGCTAAGGCAGGCATTAAGCACTTTAAGTGCTGAGGGGTTAATCAACCGTCGCCCAAGAACTGGTTCGACAGTCATCGCAACTCAGCCCCCTATTTTTCTGTCTCATGCAGTAGGTGCGGTGAATGAACTTCTTGATTATCCAGGGGTCATGACACGTAAAATTTTAGATACGTCACTCATCCGTGCAGATGCTCAACTAGCAAAAGAGATTCAATGTCCAATTGGACAAGAATGGTTTCGTATTGTGTCTTTACGTTTTCAAAACCACGCCAGTCTACCGCTTTGTCTTACTACGTATTACATACTTCCGAAATATGCCCAAGTCATCAAACACCCTAACCACCTGAGTACACCAATCAGTGAACAAATCGTTGATATGTATGATGTCGTAATTGAAAAAGCACGGGTAGATATCTTTTCACATCAAGTCCCGACAAAATACGCAAAAGACTTAGTAGTTAATGAAGGCTCATCAGCCCTTGTAGTTACTAGAACATATACCGGTACTCAAAATGAAGTTTTTCAAATCACAGTAAGTAGCCACCCCGAAGATCGCTATCGATACTCATTCGAACTAAAAAGAGAAGTTCGTCTTGTAAGACCCCCTATAAGAAAATAATAAAGGAGACGCATATGTTTAAAACAGTTAAGTTATTTTTATCTTTTGCTTTACTCAGCACTTTAACCCCTGGCATTATTTATGCTCAGGAAACTTATCCAAGTAAACCCATTACTATTATTAACCCCAATCCCCCAGGTGGTTTTGTAGACAATGTAGCAAGAGCTTTATCCATTTCTTTACAAAAATCTCTGAAGCAACCTGTTCTCATCGTCAATAAACCAGGTGCCAATGGCGCCATTGGTCATGCCTTCGTAGCAAACGCCGCCCCAGATGGATACACTCTGCTGATAACTTCACCATCACTTGCAGCCCAACCAGCGATTGATCAACTCTTTAATCGCCCGCCATCATATAGTCTGAATAAAATCACTCCAATTGCTCAAATTACTTCAGACCCAGCCATCATTTTGGTCAATCCGGATACTGGAATAAAAACAATTCAGGAATTTATAAAAAAAGCCGGTACGGCAAAAGATCATCTTGCAATCTCTTCTTCTGGCACTTATGGTTCAACACACTTACCTATGGCCATGTTAGAAAATGCCACAGGCATTAAATTGAAACATATCCCAACAAGTGGTGGCGCACCAGCTATCACTTTAGCCATTGGTGGTCATGTGAATGCTTTGGCCTCCGCACCAAGTGTGGCTTATCCTCAAGTTCAAGCGAATCGACTAGTACCTATTGCTCAAACTGGTAATAAGCGTTCAGCGCCTTTTCTTGATACACCGACCTTAAAGGAAAGTAATATTAATGTCGAATTTGCTTTATGGACCTCATTGTTTGCCCCAGCCAATCTTCCGCCACAAGTCCAACAACAACTTACACAAGCAGTTAGAGAAGCTGTACAAGACGAACAATTTAAACAAGCCATGGTCAAAGGAAACTCTCTTTTAAACTATATGGATGGAGATGAGTTCAATAATTTCTGGAAATCTGAGGTAAAGAAACTACAAGATACCGTGAAATTTATCGGCAAAATCGAAGATTAATCTTATATCCAATAGTGGTGCCTACCCATCTTTAAACTGCAGTAGCCCATAAGACATAAATCAGGGCCACTAATTGGATTACATTAGTTGTAACGCTAAATCCGTGCAAGTAAGCAAATTGCTTTTTAAAACCAAGATCTTTCGCGCGATTGATTCTTGGGGTTAGCACCCACAGGGAAAAAGCAAATAAAATTGCGCAACTAAACGCACCTACCCTAAGTATCTGATCCGTGCCAACCATTCCGGCGATCAGGCACAATATTCCTAATGACAAATAATATCTTGGGAAAAAACTTCTCACATATGCACTTGACCACTCGGTAGGAAGAACTTTAAATACGGTTGGGGCAACAACTACGGTAAAAAAAATCATAATGCCTACTACCCCTGAAATAATGTATTGACTCATATGTCCTTATTTATTCGTGTTGAAAATAACATCATACGTAATTTAATAAGCCCTGATTACAAGAAGGTTTAATTTAAGAAATTACCTACTGACTTATCAGCATGCGCCTCTATATTTGATTTTCATTTACAACTAGACTCGGGTGACCTCAATTCGTATTTAAGGAATTTATGAAAGATCAACAGGGCCTATATTGGAGCCTGAAATCGTGGTTATCAAAACAAATGAATGTTGAGCAGCCGCAAATTAATCTTACGCAATTTGAAGAGCAATCCGTTCATCTAGAACCAATTTTTGATTGCCAAAATCAAATTTTTATTGGCGCAATATGTAACGATCTGATAGAAACGAATAGCAAGACATATTTAATTCATTTTAAAAAATCTTTGGAAGAAATCGCTTATTGGCACTGCCACGGTCGAGCCATATTAACTTTATTACCTCTACCAATCTCATTTGCAAAAGATCAAGATTTTATAGCGCAATATGAAGCATATCTCATGCAATCCCAGTTACCTGTTGGGTTAATCCGAATTCCAATCATTGGTTATAAAAATGATGAGGTAGATTTTTACTATGATTTTTTAACCCAATTACAACGACTAGGCCTCATATTAGAACTAAAAAACTTCTCTAGTAGTCAGACCGAATTAGCCTGGTTAGATACACAGATATTTAAAGGCGTTCATCTTTCCACGCATTTGGTAAGAGCTGCTATGACAACTTCTTTTTCAAAAGAGCTGTTCAATGATCTATTGATCACTTGTAAAGATAAAAATTACCATACTTATGGCGAGGGTATTTCATTAGTTCATGATTTCAACTTTACGAAAAATAATCAGGTGAAATTTTGTTATGGTCCTCTTATGATGCCTTGCGTTTCTAAACATCAACTTTTAAAAATACAGACGAGTCAATTTCATGATTCATTTAACTTCTCCCCAAAAAAGAATACTAAAAATGGGAGTTAGTTATGCTTACAAAAGTATTGATAGTCGATGATCATCCAGCCATGTTGTTGGCTCTTCGAACATTGTTTAGTCAACAAGTACCCTTTGAGATTATGGGGTATGCACATGACGGGGAATCATGTCTTACGCTCACCAAAAACCTTGATCCCGATATGATTGTTCTTGATTTAGATTTGCCAAGAACAGATGGTTTTGATTTGATTAATAAATTAAAAAATATAAATGCCTCTATCAAGATACTTATTCTGTCTAGTCATGAAGAAAAAGTCTATGGTAATCGCGTACGTGCACTTGGCGCCCAAGGATTTGTGAACAAGGCGGCATCTGGGAAAATTATTATCACTGCAGCTATTGCTGTCTCTCAAGGTTATACATTTTTTACAGCAAACACTTCTCAAATGTCACCCAAAAGTGATGAAGAAAAACTGAGTAAAATTTCTGATCGTGAATTTCAAGTACTGAAGTTTTTAGGTAAGGGATTTAGCAATACCCAGATATCCGAACATCTGCATATCAGCAATAAAACAGTAGCAACATACAAAAGTCGACTGTATGAAAAATTAGCAGTAAACAATATTGCAGACTTAATTAGCTTTTGTAGGCAAAATAATGTGTGTGACTAAGAAAGGTTGTTTTGATTAAAAGAGTATTACCTTATTTTTTAATTATTTTTGTTGTTATTGCGACTGGCATCTATCCTCATATTATTCCAGAGGATGGTTTTGCGTTCCTAGAGCATCCTCAATGGGCATCATGGTTCTTAGGTAGCTTTGTACTTTTACTCCCTATGATTATTTTTCTTAGTTATCAGCTACTCAAGGTATATAAGTCCTATTTAAATACTCAAGAAAGTGTGTTCTCGATGATGGAGATACATCAACATACGCGACAAATGAACTCCGAAAAGTCACATTTTTTAGCCACCATTAGCCATGAAATTCGTAATCCATTACAAGCAATTCTTGGCACCCATGAGCTTTTGCTAAAAGATCTATCTCTAAAAAAAGAGAGTAAATATCTGATTCAAGGTGCCTACAATACTTCTAAATCTTTACTTGACATGCTCAACCAAGTATTGGACTTAAGCAAAATTGAATCTGGAAAAATATCTTTAATATATGAACCCGTATCACTTCGTGAGCTTTTAATCCACCTAACCCAATCTTTTGAGGGGCTTTGTAAAGCAAGATCAAATGTATTAAAGTTGCATCTAGATTCGGTACTTGCACAAAGCTTATTAATTGACTGCACGCGTTTGAATCAAGTTTTAGCAAATTTAATTAGTAATTCAATAAAATTTACACAAAATGGCCTAATTTATGTCAGTGTTAATGTGCTTAACGATACGCACGCAGAGCAATTTCTTCAATTTCAAGTAATCGATACTGGTTGTGGTATTCCAGATGAGGATATTGAACGTATTATTGAACCCTATGAGCGATCAATAGGGTTTCATCAGCATGCTGTTCCTGGTAATGGACTGGGACTTTCTATTTCCTCAGCTATTCTGGCGTCCATGAATAGTCAACTACACATTGATAGTAAGCTTTCCTTGGGCACTTCAGCATCTTTCAAAGTAAGACTAAAAAGATCATCCTCATCACCCATATCTCATCACATTGATTTATTAAAACCAAAACTTGATTTTGAACTTGGACACTTTTTAGGTAAAACAGCATTAATCGTAGATGATTATCCAGCGTGTCGTGAAATTATTAGCCAACAGTTATCCCATCTCGGATTTATATGTATTCAAGCATGTCATGCTGAAGAAGGTTTTTCTTTGCTTGAAAAACATACGGTAGACCTTGTTATCACCGATGAATTTATGCCTGAAATTACAGGTCGTCAATTTGTTCAAATGATTAAGCGTGATCATCCTCGAATCAAAATTATTATTCTGACGGGTGATACACAATTTGCTAGCAAACTGAGTTCAGCTGAAGTCGGTATGATTCATGCCTTTATGATTAAACCTATCGAATTAAATGATTTTTATCAGACTTTAGTTCAAGTTTTTACGGATGATCAATTACATTGGGACTTTAATCGCTTGTTAGAGTTTACGAATAACAATGCATTTGATGCCTATGATATTTTAAGATCGATACTTCAAACACAACATGAACTTGCACTCGAGGTTGAAGAGCATCTTCTTCAAATGGAAATTTCTACTCTAGCTTCTTTGTGTCATAAAGTTTCTAGTGGCGCAAAATTAATTGATGCTCATTTATTAATTCAATATTGTCAAATAATCCAAAACTCTCCTGCGGTAATTTCACCCGTGCATATCCGTCATGTTTATGAAGAATTGTTGCTTTTAAATAAACTCATTCAAGATTTTCTCGATTTTCATAATTCAGATATTATTTAGTCAAGTTTTGTTGTTTTCAATATTAAGGAGACTGAATGTCCAAAAAAATAATGCTCATTACCGGAGCAAGTAGAGGTATCGGTGCAGAAATCGCTCTCTTAGCAGCCGCCAAAGATTACTTTGTAGTTGTCAATTACACGCATAGCGCCTCCGCTGCCGATCAAGTTGTAGAGACAATCAAAAAAAATGGCGGCTCTGCTGTTGCTATTCAAGCTGATTGCTCTAAAGAGTCTGAAATTGTTCGGCTTTTTCAAGAGGTTGACCAGTTGGGTACTCTCGATACATTAATTGCAAACGCCGGCATTATTGGTGGCCAAAATCCAATTTCCCAGACAACTGAAAAACAATTAAAAGAACTGTTTGATATTAATGTCATCGGTTTGATTCTTTGTGTTCGTGAAGCTGTCAAACGTATGTCTACTGAACTTGGTGGTAAAGGCGGAAAAATGGTTCTTATGTCTTCGGTTGCAGCCAGAACCGGTGGTATTGCCCAAGAAATTCATTACGCATCTTCTAAAGCAGCTGTCGATGGATTTTGTTTAGGTCTAGCCAAAGAGGTTGGTAATGCTGGAATACGTGTGAATGCTGTTCGACCTGGTCTTATCGGTACATCAATTCACGATGTACATGGCGGAATGGAAGTTATTCAAAAATGGGCAGCAGGAGTACCAATGGGTCGAGTTGGTCTCCCTACAGAAGTTGCACAAACCGTTGTTTGGCTTTGCTCAGATGAGTCGAGTTACATCCATGGCGCTTTTATCGACGTTTCTGGCGGCCGTTAATAACTTCCCGGAAAAAGGATGTCTCGATTGACACGTCGAACATCCTTCAACCCACAAAATGCCATCGTCAGGTCTAATTCTTTAGCAATAATCTCTAAAGACTTCGAAACACCAGCCTGACCCATCGCCCCTAGACCATAGATATACGAACGACCAATCATGGTTCCTGTAGCTCCAAGTGCTAATGCTTTAATGACGTCTTGCCCTGATCGAATACCACTATCTAACCAAATTTCTATCTGAGATCCAACAGCATCAACTATTGCTGGTAATGCTTCAATGGTCGCTGGGGCTCCGTCCAATTGACGTCCGCCATGATTAGATACAATAATCGCATCCGCTCCAACAGCAACTGCCAACTTAGCGTCCTCAGGATCTAGTATTCCCTTTAGGATTAATTTTCCACCCCATTGCTTTTTAATCTGAGCAACTTCATCCCAATCAAGGGTAGGATCAAATTGACTTGCAGTCCAAGCGCCTAATGAACTCATGTCATCAACGCCTTTTACATGTCCAACGATATTGCCAAATTGTCTATTTTTGGTTTGCAGCATGCCTAAACACCAACTTGGCTTTGTTAATAAATTAATTAAATTACCAATCGTTGGCTTTGGTGGTGCTGATAAGCCATTCTTTAAATCTTTATGACGCTGCCCTAAAATTTGTAAATCAAGCGTAACTACAAGTGCAGAACATTTGGCTACTTTTGCTCTTTCAATCAAACTACTGACAAACTGCTTATCTCTCATGACATATAGCTGAAACCAAAAAGGATGATTGGTATGCTTGGCTACTTCTTCCATTGAGCAAATACTCATGGTAGATAAACAAAACGGTACGCCAAATTCTTTTGCGGCTTTTGCTGCTAGTATTTCGCCATCGGCATATTGCATACCAGTCATGCCAACCGGTGATAGTGCAACTGGCATGGCCACATGCTCACCTAACATCGTCGTGGCAATACTACGGTTATCCATATTCATAGCGACTCGTTGCCTGAATTTAATTTTGGCAAACTCAGATTCATTAGCCCGATACGTTCCCTCTGTCCAAGAGCCGGAATCGGCGTAATCATAAAACATTCTTGGGGCACGTTTTTCGTGCAAAACTCTCAAGTCTTCGATATTTGTTATGACTGTCAAAATAACTCCTTTGGATTTGCTTCTATTAGGGAAGCATTCTTTATGGAATTTTAATCGATAGCTTGATTGACTTGATCTTTGAAGGCTTTTCCAGGAATAAATCGGATGGTCATGGACGCTTCAATCTCAATAGCTTGTCCTGTTTTTGGGTTGCGCCCCACGCGTGCTGAACGCTCTTTAGCTATAAACGTTCCAAATCCTGATAGCTGGACAGCTTCACGATTGGAAAGTTGTTGTTCAATGATTGCTAATAAAGCAAATAAAACCTCTTCTCCCTTAGCGGGAGATATATCTGCACCAAGAGCTATTGCCTCCGCTAGCTCAGTTTTATTCATGTTTAAACCTTATTTTTATGGATTTAGTTCAATCCTAACAAACTTTGGTGAGAGATTCAAAGAACTTTTACTTTATTTCTTATTGATCATTTGATATGCAGTTTAAGAAATGTGTCTTACACTAGAATCTGTATTTACTTAATTCCTAAATGAATGAATTCTTTGAAATTTTTTATTGTTTGTGCATTTTATGGTGCTTATTTAACGCTCAATGTGCTGAGTTTACCTTTTGCATATGCAAGTGATGCATTACCCCCTGCTGTCAAAAAAGCGTTGCAGAATTCTAAAATAACTGAAAATGCCCTTGGCTTTCATGTCGTCCCAATTGGTAAGTCACATGACCAATTTACTCAACATGCTTGGAATGCCAATCAAGCCATGAATCCTGCTTCGACAATGAAGCTTTTAACAACGATTGCTGCTTTAGATATTTTGGGGCCAATGTACCAATGGAAAACAAATATTTATACCAATGGTGTTATCGAGCAAGGTGTCTTAAATGGGAGTTTAATTTGGCAGGGCTTTGGTGATCCAAAATTTGTTCCCGAAGAGCTTTCGCAAATTGTGCTTGATCTTCGTATGGCTGGTATCCAAGAAATTCAAGGTAATCTTATCTTTGATCGCTCAGTCTATGCCAGCAACATTCGCCAATCAGCGCCACTCGATGGGGAACTTAATCGTACCTATAACGTTGCCCCCGACCCACTTCTCTATGCCTTTCAAACCCTTTCATTTAGGATTGCTAACAATAGTGGTCAAGCAGAAATCTCCTATACGCCAAAGCTTGCTGGTCTTCGTGTGATTAATCAATTACAGGTAGTAAAAGGCGCATGCTCAGATTGGACAAAACTGATCAAAATTGAAATTCGTAAAATCAATGATGAGGAATGGAACGCGATTTTTACTGGTAAATATCCAGCCAATTGCCCTGATATTAATTGGAACACCGTTGCTATTGATCCTAATAATTTCTTAAAACAAGGCTTCTTAGCGGCTTGGGAAGATGGTGGTGGAATATGGAAACCCAGACCTCAGGTTGTTGATGGCATCACTCCAAGCCAAGCAAAACTTTTAGTCTCTCACCCTGGAATTTCACTTGCTGATGCGGTCAAAGATATCAATAAGTATTCTAATAACGTCATGGCAAGACAATTATTTTTAACCATCGGCTTAGAAAAAGGCGTTCGCCCTACTACCACTTCAGATAGCTTTCGGATTGTTAAGGATTGGCTGAAAAAATCTAAATTAAATTTTCCTGAACTCGTTGTCGAAAATGGTTCGGGCTTATCTAATATCGAGCGGATTTCACCTCAAAGTATGACGAGTCTTCTCAATTATTCCGTATATTCAAAAAATAATGAGCTTTTAGTCAACTCTTTACCAATCGCGGGGGTTGACGGTACCATGAAAAATAGACTCATCGATCGACTTAAAAAATTATGGTCCTCACCAAAAGCTGAAGATATTTTTAATCCGGATATGTCCCTGCCTCTTGGCCTACAAAAGTCTGGGGCCTATATGAAAACCGGTACTCTACAAACTGTACGCGCTGTTAGTGGCTATGTTGTCAGTAAATCAGGTAAAGCTTATGCCGTCTCTTCTATGGTAAATCATGCCAATGCTGGAGCCGGCGGGAGTAGTGTGAACGATGCTGTCATAGCTTGGGTATTAGATGATTGCCCATCCAATTAGTTTACCCCTGAACCGTAGACAGATCTGGTCAATCGATCTTGGAGGCCAGCCCATTCTGTAGCAAGGGGTAGCTGGTCAAATATAATTTTTTGATAATTTTTATTATCGAGATCTCTTAATAATCGATATAGCTCTTTGGCGACAGCATTAACATCACGTGGTATCTGATACCAGTCCACATCTGCATCAGGCCATTGTTTTTTTAATTCTTGTTTATCAATAAAACTCACTACAGCCATTTTTCTCTCAGAAAAATCTGCCAGAGTTAATTGACTGATATCTTTTGTGATGAGTGGTGTTTGAGGGGCATAGTGTCCGAGCATTCCACCAGAATGTCTGATGGAGTAATCGTTTGCCTGGAGTGTTGATACTCCGAGTACCTTACATATGGCCTGTTCTGCAATCATGCCAGGTCTTAAAATAACGGGCCCTTGTTGTTCTAGGCGAGATAAATCAAGTATGGTTGACTCAATACCGACTTCGCAATCGCCACCATCTAAAATCATCAATTGCTGTGCTTGTACAAAATCTTTGAACTCATCAAATACATGCATTGCCGTAGTCGGTGAGATTCTGCCAAAACGATTTGCTGAAGGCGCAACCAATCCCCCTCCAAAGGTTTGCAATAACTTAATTGTCCAGGGGTGTCTGGGGACTCGAATACCTACCGTACTCTGCCCACCGGTAATGAGGTTTGAAACATGTTTTGCTTTTTTTAAAATAAGGGTTAAAGGTCCAGGCCAAAAAGCCTTTGCCAGAACAATGGCCTGGGCGGGGACATCATTAGACCAAAGTGCTAGTTCACGCTCCCAAGCTAGTTCGATCCCTGGGCCTTCTATGGGTGGGGCTATGTGGACAATAAGCGGGTGATTTGTAGGTCGATTTTTTAATAGAAATATTTTTTTTATCGCCTCATCATCTGCGGCATTTGCAGCTAGACCATACACCGTCTCTGTAGGTATCGCTAGTAAATGCCCTTGTTGTATGTGATCAACAATTTGAGTAGTTTGTACTTCACTTTGTTGAACGATGTACGCGCTCACTAATTACTTTCTAAAGGGCTGTATGTCCAACATGACCATGGCCTGGTTTGCATTTTCTAAGGCCTCTTCTACAGATGCGGCTAAGAAATTAATGTGTCCCATCTTACGACCTTTTTTTGGTTCTGATTTACCGTATAAATGCAATTTAGCTGATGGCATTGTGAGTATTTTTTCCCACGGTGGTGAATTTGTGGTTGATGAATCTTCATCAATCCATACATCTCCCAATATATTCAACATGGCAACTGGCGATAGTAAGCGCGAGTCCCCTAAAGGGAGTTTGGCGAGCGTTCTCACCTGTTGCTCAAATTGGCTTGTCAAACAGGAGTCTAAGGAATGATGGCCTGAGTTGTGTGGTCTTGGAGCAATTTCATTGACTACTAGATTTCCATTTTGTAAAACAAAAAACTCGATACATAACACGCCAACATATTCCAGTTGACGAATGATTGTCTGAGCGGCCACCTGAATATGTTGTTGCAATTGCGTATTTAAATCAGGCGCGGGGACAAGGCTCAAATGCAATATTCCTTGTTTATGAATATTTTGAGCAATCGGCAATATATGAACTTCATCATCATGCCCGCGTGCAATTAGTGCAGATAACTCAAATGCAAGGTCTAATTTTTGCTCTAATACACAGGGAACTTTACCTAAAACTTCCCAGGCTTTTTTTAACTCATCTACATGATGAACAGTTTGCTGACCTTTGCCATCATATCCAAGTTGTGCTGTTTTTAAAATCCCAGGAAACAATGCATCTGTTACTGTGTCAATATCCTCTTTATTTTCGATGCATGCATATTGAACCGGGCCTATTCCCATCAGTGCTTCACAGGATTGTAAAAATGCTTTTTCTTTTATCCGGTTTTGAGCAATCGATACAGCAAAACTTTTCGGCGCAACAAACACTCCTTCTTGAATTAAAAAGTCGATGGTGCTTGCCGGTACATTTTCAAATTCAGTGCTAATGGCAGAACATAGTTGCGCCATGTGTCGCAAAGCATCTTCATCGTCGTATTGTGCGAGCAGATGTTCCTGGGCTATTTGACCCGCCGGGCTATTTGGGTCTGGATCTAAAACACAAACTTGAAACCCTAAGTCTTGGGCTGCTTGCACAAAATATCTACCTAATTGCCCACCTCCCAAGATGCCTAAAAAGGCTGGTGGATACAAGGGCCAATCCTGATTACTCATCTGTGCTTATGGCAAAGTCATTTGTTTGGCTTTATTCGTTTGCGTTTCACGAAAAGCGATTAACTTTTTTTGTAATGCTTCTGAATAAATGGCTAAATTAGCAATGACATGCAAGGCGGCATTCGCTGCACCTGCTTCACCAATAGCAAATGTCGCTACCGGAATACCTTTTGGCATTTGTACGATAGAAAGCAGGGAGTCTTCACCTTTTAGATATTTTGAAGGTACTGGCACTCCGTAAACAGGAACAACTGTTTTGGCGGCTAACATCCCTGGTAAGTGTGCAGCACCTCCGGCGCCAGCAATGATCGCCTTTAAACCCCTACTTTGCGCACTCTGTGCATAGGCAAACATTTCATCAGGCATACGATGTGCCGACAATACCTGTCGCTCATGCGGGATGCCGAACTCAGTTAATATCTGAGCCGCAAAAGACATCACATCCCAATCCGAATTTGACCCCATCACAACTCCTACGATAGGTGCCTGCGTTTGAATCTTTTCTTGATCACTCATGTGCTCTCCTACTGGGTCGTCATTATTGCGTAAGAATTGCTAGGGCTTCTTGATACTTTGCTGCAGTTTGTTCAATCACTTGTGCGGGCAAATGTGGTGCTGGTGCTTTCTTATTCCATGGCTGACCATCAATTTTGACAGACTCTAGCCAATCTCTCACAAATTGCTTATCGAAGGACGGAGGATTCCTACCAATGACATAAGATGATGCTGGCCAAAATCTAGAAGAGTCGGCAGTTAAGATTTCATCCATCAAAATCATTTGTCCGGCATCATTTAAACCAAACTCAAACTTAGTATCGGCAATCAAAATACCTTTACTGGCGGCGTATTTTGCGGCTTCTTGATAAAGTCGAATACTGATTTCTTTCATTTGCTGTGCAAGAGGCTCTCCAATTCTACTAATCACTTCTGCAAAACTAATGTTTTCATCATGGTCGCCAAGATCTGCTTTTGCAGCTGGGGTAAAAATAGGTTCCATCAATTGTTGTGCGTTTTGCATGCCTTTGGGTAAACTCACTCCACAAATGAATCCGGTTTCTTGATAATCTTTCCATCCACTTCCAGATAAATAGCCTCGCACCACGGCTTCAACCAATATCGGCTTTAACCTTTTAACCACGATTGCTCTGCCAACGACTTGAGAAACCTCTGTGGGCTGTACTACCGTCTCTGGGGCAATGCCTGTTAAATGATTCGGCACTATATGCTTTAGTCGATCAAACCAAAAATTGGCCATTTGGTTCAGCACAATGCCTTTGCCAGGTATCGGCTCTTGCATGACAACATCAAATGCTGACAAACGATCGGTAGTTATCATCAGTAAATATTGGTCACTGACTGCATAGATATCTCTGACCTTCCCCTTGGAGATTAAAGGTAAGGAGTGAATCGAGGTTTCTAAAAGCGCTTGCGTCATTACTTAACGAGCTGAGCAAGCTCACCCTTAGTGTAACGATCTACCATTTTGTCTAAACTCATTGGTTTAATTTTTCCAGCTTGTCCTTCACATCCAAAAGCTAAGTATCTAGCTTTACAGATTTGTTTGGCGGCTTCACGGGCCGGCTTTAAGTAATCACGTGGGTCAAACTTACCGGGATTTTGATGGAGATATTGGCGAATAGCCGCCGTCATCGCTAAACGAATATCAGTATCAATATTAATTTTACGAACTCCATTTTTAATACCTTCTTGAATTTCCTCAACAGGTACGCCGTAAGTTTCTTTCATATCACCACCAAATTCACGAATGATAGCTAATAACTCTTGCGGAACGGATGAGGATCCATGCATAACTAAGTGCGTATTAGGTATGCGTTGATGAATTTCACGAATCCGCTCAATCGCTAATATATCTCCAGTCGGCATTTTACTAAACTTATAAGCACCATGACTTGTGCCAATAGCAATCGCTAGTGCATCACATTGGGTTTTTCTTACAAAGTCGGCGGCTTGTTCAACATCAGTTAATAGTTGCTCGCGTGTCATTGTGCCATCAGCGCCGTGACCATCTTCTTTGTCACCTTTCATTGTCTCAAGAGAGCCTAAAACACCCAGCTCAGCTTCAACAGTAACCCCAATAGAGTGAGAGAACTTAACTACCTCTTGCGAAACAGCCACATTGTATTCATAACTTGCTACAGATTTACCATCTGCCATTAAAGAACCGTCCATCATGACGCTCGTAAAACCACTCTTAATGGCTGCCATACAAACCGCGGGACTTTGTCCGTGGTCTTGATGCATGACCACTGGTATGTCCGGATAAGACTCGATTGCCGCTTCTATTAAATGTCTTAAAAAGGATTCCCCTGCATATTTTCTGGCTCCTGCAGAAGCCTGCATTATCACAGGGGCACCAACTTCTTCTGCTGCAGACATAATCGCCTGCACTTGTTCTAAATTATTGACGTTAAAGGCTGGCAAGCCGTAACCATACTCTGCTGCATGATCGAGTAATTGACGCATTGATACTAAAGGCATGATTTCTCCAAAGATTCTATTTAACTTTAATAATTTTAAGGGTATTTGTACCGCCGGCCTCTCCCATGGGTTCGCCAACCGTCAAAGCTACCATGTCGCCCGATTGAACAACACCTTTACTTAACAAGACTTGCTCGACTTCTCGTAAAGCGATATCCCGATCTTTACTTACATCGATTTGAATAGGGGTCACGTTTCTATACATCGCCATTGCACGCTGTGTCCCAATTCTTTTGGTTAATGCAAATATAGGTATATGAATCCTATGTCGACTCATCCAAAGTGCTGTAGAGCCTGACTCCGTTAAAGCTGCAATCGCTTTCACCTTTAAGTGATACGCCGTAAACAATGCACCCAGGGCAATGGATTGATCAATTCTAGTGAATGTTTGATCCAGAAAGTCGGCGTCTAAAGTTACGGCTTCAGATTTTTCCGCCGCGATACATATTGCAGCCATCTGTTCCACCACTTTGACGGGGAATTGTCCTGTTGCAGTTTCAGCAGACAACATCACCGCATCAGTACCATCCAAAACCGCATTGGCAACGTCACTTACTTCAGCGCGCGTTGGAATCGGACTTGTGATCATGGATTCCATCATTTGCGTGGCTGTAATGACAAACTTGTCCGCGGCTGTTGCTAATTTAATCATGCGCTTTTGAAGTGCCGGCACTGCTGCATTGCCTACTTCTACCGCAAGGTCTCCTCTAGCAACCATAATCCCGTCGGAAGCTGCAATAATGCCCTCTAATACTCCAGGCTCAATCGCTTCGGCACGTTCAATCTTGGCAATTAAGCGTACCTCTTGTCCGTTTTTTAAAAGATGCGAATTTGCAAGCTGTCTTGCTAACTCCATATCCTGAGCATTTTTCGGAAAACTAATGGCAATGTAATCAACACCCATATCAATGGCGGTTGCTAAATCTTCTTTGTCTTTATCGGTGAGTGCCGGTGCTGTTAAGCCTCCACCTGCACGATTAATACCTTTGTTATTTGATAACTCTCCACCCATTTCAACAATCGTATGAATACATTGACCAATAATTTTCTCGACACGTAAAACAATTAAACCGTCATTGAGTAGGAGCTGATCTCCGGCAAGAACATCTTTGGGTAAATTTTTATAATCTAAACCAACCTGGGTAGAGTTCCCCATTGAGCAGGCTGCATCTAATAAAAACTTTTGGCCAACTTCTAACTGAACTTTGCCGTTTTCAAATTTACCAACACGAATTTTTGGACCTTGCAAATCCGCCATGATGGCGATTTCTTTTCCGATCTGACGAGATATATCACGTACTAATTGCGCACGGTCTCGATGGTCTTGAGCGATGCCATGAGAAAAATTAAGTCTCACTACATCCACCCCCGCCAAAATGATTTCTTTTAAAACTTCAGGCTTGGTTGTCGCAGGCCCTAAGGTGGCAACAATTTTTGTAGCTCTGGTCAAACTCATGAATTAGCTCTTTCTTGAAGTATGGCAATTGCGGGTAAAACTTTACCCTCTAAAAACTCTAAAAATGCTCCGCCTCCAGTAGAAATATACCCAACTTGTTTTTCAATTCCATATTTAGCAATTGCTGCCAGAGTATCTCCACCGCCAGCTACGGTAAATGCTGGGCTATGCGCGATTGCAGCTGCTAACATTTTTGTTCCACCACCAAATTGATCAATCTCAAAAACACCCACAGGCCCATTCCATAAAATGGTTCCTGCATGAGCAATTATGCTAGAAAGTTTTGCCGCAGTTTTAGGCCCAATATCGAGAATCATGTCATCCACAGCAACGTCATTGACTGATACAGTGTTTGCCCTAGCCAATGGTGAAAGCTCATTTGCGACGATAACATCTTCTGGAATAGGGACCGATGCGCCTCGTTGATGCATGATTTCTATGATCTCTTTGGCTTGCTCGACAAGGTCTGGTTCAGCCAATGACAGCCCAATAGGCAATCCAGCCGCCAACATAAATGTATTGGCAATACCGCCACCAACAATTAATTGATCAACCTTATCTCCTAGAGATTTCAGAATAGAAAGCTTGGTTGATACTTTTGAGCCGGCCACAATTGCCACAAGAGGCCGTTGCGGATCATCTAAAACGAAAGATAATGCATCTATTTCAGCCTCCATTAAGGGGCCAGCACAAGCTATGGGGGCGTATTTTGCCATTCCATGGGTAGTTGCTTCTGCACGGTGGGCTGTTCCAAATGCATCATTGACATAAATATCACAAAGTTTAGCCATTTTTTGAGAGAGCTCAACATCGTCTTTTTTCTCACCAATATTGCCTCGGCAATTCTCTAGCAGGACAACTTCTCCAGGTTTTACTTGAAAATTTCCCGAAACCCAATCAGAAATCAAGGCTACTTTACAACCCAGTAGCTCTGCCAATCGATCTGCGACTGGTGCCAAAGAATCCTCGGCTTGTAAATTACCCTCTGTGGGACGCCCCAAGTGGGATGTGACCATGACCGCAGCCCCACTATCCAAGCACATTTTGATGGCGGGAATGGAGGCTGTTATCCGCGTATCTTCTGTTATCCGACCTGTGGCATCTTGAGGAACATTGAGGTCGGCTCGAATAAATACCCTTTTACCTTGAAGAAGATTTTGCGCGACGAGATCGGATAAGCGATTGAATTTAAGGGATTTGGAGTGAATCATATGTAGTTATTCATCAATTAAAAGGACTAACTTTAACACCAACTATATTTCAATAATTCATCATACAGGATGAGTTGCAGTCCAGATTGATAATAAATACTGCCGCTTGAGAATTCACATGCAAAACCTTAGCCTGTTTTACAATAAGAGTTCTTCTTATGTCCGTCTAGGAAATTATAAATGTCAATGTCTGATCGTGATGGTTTTATTTGGTTTAATGGCAAATTAGTCGATTGGCGCGATGCCAATATTCATGTACTAACGCATAGTTTGCATTATGGTATGGCTGTTTTTGAGGGTGTTCGTGCCTACCAAACTGACCAAGGGCCAGCTATTTTTCGTCTTAAAGAGCATACCAAACGCTGGTTTAACTCTGCCAAGATTTTTCAAATGGAAATGCCCTATTCTCAAGAAGAGGTGATGAAAGCGCAATTAGAGGTGGTTAAAGCCAATAATCTCGAATCTTGTTATTTACGCCCTATCGCGTGGATTGGTTCTGAAAAGCTGGGTATTTCGCCCAAGGGCAATACAGTCCTAGTTTCTATTGCCGCTTGGCAATGGGGGGCTTATTTAGGTGAAGATGGGCTTAACAAAGGTATCCGTGTAAAAACGTCTTCTTTTAGCCGTCACCATGTGAATGTCTCACTTGTGAGGGCCAAAGCCTCTGGCTACTACATTAACTCTATTCTTGCTAATCAGGAAGTTACTGCTCACGGTTACGATGAGGCTTTACTCCTTGACACGGATGGCTACGTCTCTGAGGGCTCTGGCGAAAATGTCTTTATCGTCCGAGATGGTGTAATTTATACCCCGGATTTAGCCTCTTGTTTGGCTGGTATTACCCGCGATTCTATTATTACAATTGCCAATGATTTA
>Ga0114959_10001246_pt1 | contig 22634 bp, 18 predicted proteins | sample C_130625_EF_Meta_FD_87317 | JGI IMG/M metagenome (GOLD analysis project Ga0114959, IMG submission 87317) | Freshwater microbial communities from Lake Croche, Canada to study carbon cycling - C_130625_EF_MetaG | ecosystem: Environmental > Aquatic > Freshwater > Lake | place: Lake Croche, Canada... | reverse complement strand
GGCGCCGGCGTTCTCACCGCGCGCCACCGCGGTGACGTGGCGCGGGTCATAGCCGAGCAGCAGCAGCCTGCCCTCGCCCGCCCCGTTGCCGGCCACGATGTTCAGGCCGGTCGCGGTCCTGGTGACGTCAAGGGCCACGGCGCTTCCCGCCTCGGCGCGGGCGGCCTGCAGCGCTCTGGTGACGCCGGCACGGTCTGAACCGACAACATCTGTGCTGCCGTCGATGATCATCTGCGGCGTGTAGATCGTGTCGCTGCCCAGTCGTCGTTGATAGTCGCGCTGCCGGGTGGTGGCGTCGTCGAGCGAGAACGGGTCGCGCCAGCCGAGATTGTTCCAGTAGGTGACGTGGAACGCCAAGGCAAGGATGTCCGGCCGGTCGGCGAGTTCGACCAGCAAATGATCGGCCGGCGGGCAGGAGGAGCAGCCTTGCGAGGTGAACAGCTCGACGACGATGGGCCGGTTCAGACGATTGGGAGGCGTGGCCTGGCCTGGGGCGGCGATCAGGCAGGCGGAGACGAGGGCTGCGAGACGGGTCATGACGCGCTCCTGGATGCTACCGAGCTGACACGCAATCGGCCAGACTGTGACGCCGGCATGGCCGGATAACACAATATTCATATTCATCCGGCACGATCCGCAGGGTCGCGGATCAGGCGCTGTGCCCGGAGCAGGCCGGCTTACCGTTTGATCGTTTGTATGGGCACGATGATGGAACTTGGCCAGATCACTCCGCCGGATTCTCCGTTGTTTAGGGCGCGGACGTCGCCTGAGCAGGGGCCGGGTGCGGACCCGTTGACCGGGCTTGCGGATCGGCGCCAGATGATGTTGGCGTTGGAACTGCGGCTTGTTCAGGCAGATGCCCGCCCTGCCGTGTTGGTGATTCAGCTCGACCGGTTCCGAACGCTCAACGACACGCTGGGCCACCAGATCGGGGATGTGGCGTTGTGCCGCGTTGCCCAACGCCTGCGATCAGCGGCGGGCCGCAACGCGATGGCAGTCCGTCTGGGTGGGGATCGTTTCGCGATCCTGCTCGAGCAGGGTGCGGAGGCCACGGCGACGGCGGATCGGGTGATCGACCTCGTGGAGCGGCCCTACGCCGTGTCTGGCCATGCCTTCACCCTGGAGGTCCGCATTGGTACTGCGGTGGCTCCGCAGGACGGCACGAGCGCCGGGGCATTGCTCCAGGCGGCGGAACTCGGATTGCAGCGCGCGCCATTTGCACGTCATGCCGAGGTGGCGGCGCTGCCGCCGACGCGGCAGGCGGGAATCGCGCTGCGCAAGGCGCTCGAGCAGGACATGCGCGCGGCGCTGACCAAGCAGCAGGACGAACTGCGCGAAGCGGTCTTGATGGAGCAGTTCGCGCTCTACTACCAGCCGCAGATCTGTGCGCGCAGCGGTCGGCTGATCGGGTTCGAGGCGCTGATGCGCTGGCATCATCCGACCCGCGGGCTGGTTGAACCGGAGGATTTCATGCCTCTGGCGCAAGAGGTCGGGCTGGTTGACAGGCTTTGTGCCTGGGCACTGTCCACCGCATGCCGGGAGGCCGCCTTATGGCCCGGCTTGCTGGTGGCGGTGAAGATTTCGCCATCGCAGCTTGGGAGAGGGGCGGCCCTCGCCGAGGCGGTGGCGCGCGCCTTGGCGGAAAGCCGTCTTGACCCCGAATGCCTGGAGATTGAGGTCACCGAGGCGGCGCTGGGCGGCGATGTCGGTCACACGCTGAGTGTGCTGCGTCAGATGGGCGTTGGGCTGGCGTTTGAGGAGTTCGGCACCGGCGCGTCGTCGCTCACCTTGCTGGGGCAGCATGAATTCACGCGCATCCGGCTCGATCGGTCCTTCGTTGCGGCGCTTGGGGGCGAGATATCCGAGTTGGCGGGTCTGCCGGCGGGCTGGATGGTTCGGGCCGTTGCGGCCTTGGGGCAGGGCGTGGGGGTGGCGACCATCGCCGACGGGGTGGAGACGATGCATCAGGCGGAGAGGGTGCGCGAGGTCGGGTTCAGGCAGATTCAGGGACCATTCGTCAGCCGGCCGATTCCGGCCAATGCCGTGCCTGCGCTGATCGACCGATTGGGGTCGGCTTGGAGCGCGTTTGTACCGTGACGGGCGAGCTGTATTGTCTGGTCTATTTCAGCTTCGCGACAGAAGCTGACGATCCCGATCAGATGAAGCGCTCGATCGATGCAATTCTGGCCAGTGCGCGCCGCAACAATGCGCGGTCAGGCGTTACTGGTGCGTTGCTCTGTCGCGACGGCTGCTTCGCGCAAATTCTCGAGGGCGCGCTGCCTGACGTTGAGCAGGCGTTTGAACGTATTCAATACGACAGCCGTCACCGCGATGTGACGATTGTCCATTTCCATCCGATCGAGGAACGTTCCTTCGCCGCCTGGTCGATGGCCGCAACCGGCGCGGATGCGCCGATGCAGCATCTGGCGCTGGCGTCGCTGGCGCGGGGGGCTGCAAGCGGTGACGGTCGGCGCGTTGTTGACGCGTTGACCCGCCTCGCCGGGCCATTGCCGGCGGGCGTGGCCGCAGGATAGCGCCGGAGTGGCGTCGGTGGGGTTGCGTCGGTGCCGTGGCGTAGCGCGGTCAGTCAGCCCCGCGCAAGGCGATCCGGCCGAGTGATTCTTCGAACTCAGCAGTGAACTGGGTGATGTTGCCGATCGTCCGATCCCAGGCAGCGTCAGTGAAGCAGGCCTTGTAGCTGGCGTAGCGCTTGGGATCACGGGCCAGAGCCACAGCGGTGGTCACGTAGTCGTCCAGGCTGGTGGCGATGCCCTCGGTAGCGCCGATCGCGGTCAGCAGCCGCCCGGCCATGCGCGAGACGAAGCTCTGGCCCATCAGCGTGACCAGCGGCACCTGAACGCGGATCGCGTCACTGGCGATGGTGCCGGCGTTGTAGGGGAACGTGTCGAGGAAAAGGTCGGCGGCGGCGAGGCGGGAGAGGTAGTCGGCCGGGCTAACCCGGGGCATGACGATGATCCGTGCCGGGTCGACCCCTCCAGTTTCCGCCGCTGCGCGCAGATTGGCGCAGGACCAGGGATTGTCGTCGGCGAGCCAGAGAATGCCGTTCTCCACCTGCTGGAGAATGCGCAGCCAGGCTGCGAACATCGTCTCGGTGATTTTGTAATGGTTGGAGAAGCAACAGAACACGAAGCGCCCCTCCGGCAGACCCAGATCTTCACGGCGGCAGGCAGGGGCGCGGGCGCGCTTGCTGTCGTTGGCCTGATAGATGCCGGCAACGGCAAGCGGGCGCGGTGCGTAGTGGTGAGCCAGTTCGGGCGGAATCACGATGTCGTCGCAGAACAGGTAATCCAGCTCCGGCAGCGGCACCGGGCCGATGAAGCCAAGATAGGTGGCTTGCACCGGTGCCGGGCGCCAGCGCATCACCCGCAGCCTAGCGCCGGCGGTCAGACCGTTGAGGTCGATGAGAATGTCGATCTCGTCCTGCCGGATCATTCTGGCCGCAGCCTCATCGCTTAGATGGGCGATGCGGGCATAATGGTCGAAGCTGGAGATCACTCGGGCGCGGATCTCGGTGCCGTCCTCCGGGCTGGAGCAATAGCCGAACACCTCAAAGCGGCTGCGATCATGGCGTTCGAACAGTTCGGCGATCAGCAGGCTCATGGCATGCTGGCAAAAATCGGACGACATGTAGCCGAGCCGGATACGGTCATGGCGATAGCCGCCTTCCGGGCTGAGGCGGAGCGGTGCCGCTTCGGTCTTGCGGTCAATCCAAGTCTGGCAGATCGCGCGCTGGCGGGCGATGTCGTCAAACAATGCGAGCGCGCTCAACGGGCCGGCATTCAGTTCCAGCGTGTCGCGCTCTACCACGAAGTCCTCGGCCGGAAACACAGGCCATTCGCAACGTTTTTGTCTGATATGAAGCCAGTGCTGCATCACGTCCGGCTGGTCAGGATTGAGGCGCAGGCTGGCGGTGAGTTCGGTTTCCGACTCGTCCAGACGCTTGACCTGCTCCAGTACGCGGGCGCGGTTGTTGATGAGCGAGGTGCGGATGTCGATCGGCTGGAGCGCGGCATCGATCAGCGCCACCGCCTCCATCTCGCGGTGGCTCTGCTCGAGCATGCGGATGAGATTAACCATCGCCGGCTGGAAATCCGGCCGCTGTGCCAAAGCGCGGCGATAGCAATGCTCGGCCGCCGCCGCATCGCCGCCGCCCTCGAAGGCGACGCCGAGGTTGAACCAGGCGGCGAAGAGATGCGGGGTTGCCGGGCCATTGGCGTCAATCCAGTCGCGATACAGTGCGATGGCGCCACAATGGCCGGTGTAATGTATGACGCTCTCGACCTCGGTCAGCAGGCTGGCAAAGGACAGGCGTGTAGCGGCGGGCATCTCGGTCTGCATCAGGCGCAACCTTTCTGGTTATGCGGCCGGGCTGTAAAAGACAGGGGCAGGGGCGTCGGGCTGCATCATTTGCGCGCGGGCGGCCACGAGGCGCGCGTCGTCGGGGCGTTCGGGGAAGCCGATGGCGATGAGGTTGAACCGCGCTGGGTCACGCTGCACCAGACAGGCGGCGAACCCGGCGCCAATCAGGCTGGCGGCGAGCGTGGTCGCGATGAAGCCGGTGCGGTGCGCCATCGCAATCTTGCCGGCCGCCACCGAGTCGCGGTGGCCGAACAGAATGTCGTGCGGGGCGATCGGTCCCATCGGTGACAGATAGAGCGCCTCATCGAGCCGGCCCTGGGCTATATGGCTTGCGACCTCCTGCAGATCCGGCGTGGTGATGAGGGCTGAGGCGTGCGGCTTCAGCACCCGGCGCATTTCGCGGAGCGCCGGCGTCACGTCGTGGGCGGCAAGCTGGGCCAGGCAATGGGCGGCATAGACCGCGTCCATGGTGCCGGTGCCGATCTGGGACATGTCCGTCATGCTGGCGAGAATGTCAGGGGCCACGGCGGGATCGATGTCCAGCCTGATCTCCTTCCAGTGTTGCGCCCGGAACAGGCTCGGCAGAGACTCTTGCCGCATCGGGCCGCAGCCGACATGCAGCACGGTTGCCGGTTGATCCCGTTCAGCGATACGCCCCAGCAGACGCGCGCGCTCGGCCGCGAGCGTTGCACGCAAGGCTTCTGGCTGAACAGCATCCCCCCAGACAGTGAGTGCCTGCTCGATCCGTCCGGCCGCTTCCAGCCGCATGCCGAGATTCAGCGCAGCCGGATGGAAATCCGGCCGCAGGGCCAGCGCCTGCTGATAAGCGGCGATGGCGCCGTCATCATCGCCGGACTGGCCCAGTTCCACCCCAAGATTGAACAGCGCGGCATGCAGCAATTCGGAGGCGGGGCTGTTGCGGTCGATCCAGGCAGTGTAGGCGGCGATGACCGTCTGGCGGTCCATCGATGGGGATTTCTCGATGCGGGCCAGCAGTTCCAGCAGCGACTCCTGTGCCGGGGCGTCAGGCGCGGGATCGGTGAGCGGCGTGTCGAGCATGGTGCGCCTCATCCTTGATGGACGTCGTATGATAGGAAGCAATTAGTTAAAAATAGGTAAAATAGCGACGGCGCCGGGCCCTTGGGGTCCGGCGCCGCTGTGTGCGGGCTTGGTTCATCAGGTAAAGATTGCAGTGAACTCGGTCCCCGTCATTTTGGCGATCAGCGCCGTGGTGAAGTACTGCGTTTGACTGTGGTTGAAGGAATGGAGAACCGTGGTTGACATGGCTCCCAACTGAGCGGTGTTGAAGGCGATAATCTGTGTTGAGGTGAGCGCATACGCATCAGCGGTCGTCAGGCCGGCCATCGCCGAGGAGTTGATCGCGCCGAACTGATCCGAGCTGAAACGCGAGACCGTGGCGGTGCTGAGCGCGCCGATCTCGCCCGAGGTGAGGCCGGCAACGCCGTTTGAGCTGAGCGACAGGAACTGTGCCGAGCTCAGCCCGATCACCGCGCCGCTGCTGAGCGCCACCACCTGCGACGATCCCAGGGCGGCGATCGCCGATGAGGAGAGGCCGGGGAGGTTGGACGAGGTGAAGGCATGTACCTGCGCGGTGTTCATGGCCGTGATCGCCGCAGAGGAGAGCGCGCTCACCGCAGACGAGGTCAGCGACCCAATGCGGGTGCCAATGGCCGCCACCTGGCCGGAGGAGAGGGCCTGCATCTGGGCCGAGCTGATCACACCAAGCTGGGACGAGGAGAGCGCGCCCAAGCTCCCGGTGCTCAGCGCGCTGAACTTGGTGCTGAGCGCGGCAATCTGAGCCGAGCCGAGCGCCTGCACCTGACTGGTGCTCAGCGCCTGGACGGCATCGGACGTCAAGGCGTTGATGCCGGCTGTGGTAATGCCGGGCATCTGGCTCGCCTTGATGGCGGCGATCTGTGCCGTTACTTCACTGGCCGAGAGACCGGCAATGGCCGAGGAGGACAGCGCCTGGATCTGCGCCGAGGTCATCAGCGGCACCGCGGCCGTGGACAAAGCGGCGACCTGCGTTGATGTGAACAATGCCAGCGAGGCCGTGCCGAGGCCGCCAATATTGTCCCATTTGAAGGCGTTGAGCTGGGTGGAGCTCAATGTTGTGAGCTGCTGGGTACCGAGCACCTGGGTGTTGGCCAAGGTAAGAGCGCTAATCTTCGAACCGAGCGCGGCGAGCTGCGTGGAGCTTAGCGCCTGGACCTGGGCGGTCTGCAACTGCACGACCTGCTGGGTGCTGAGGGCTGCAATCCCGGCGGTGGTGATGCCCGCCATCTGGCTGCCCTTGAAATAGGCGATTTGAGCCGTCACCTGCGCGGCTGAGAGGCCCGAAACGCCCGCACTGCTGAGGGCCTGGACCTGGACGGACGTCATGGCCATTTCGGTGGCGGCGGTGAGCGCACCGACCTGCGCCGAGGTCAGATGATTCACCGCTGCCGTGCCGAGCCCTGCGATGTTGAGCGCTGTCAGCGCGCGAAGCTGAACACTGCTCAACTGCTGCTGGGCTGCCGTGGACATGGCCGAGAGCTGGGTCGAGCTGATCGCTGCCATCGCGCTGGTGCCAAGCCCCACCACGTTGGCGGTGGTGAGAGCGGCAAGCTGGGTCGATCCCATCGCCACCACCTGAACCGAGGACAGCACGCCGACATCCGCAGAGGTGAGCGAGCCGACCTTGGCGCCGAGCGCCACCACCTGGGCGGTGCTCATGGCCTGCGCCTGATCGGTGCCCAATGCGGCCACCTGGGTGGAACTCAGGGCCGCGATGCCGGCGGCTGACAGACCGGCGAACTGCGCAGCCTTGAACAGGGCGATCTGGGCGGTGACCTGGGCGGCGCTGAGCCCGGCAACGCCGGCGGAGCTCATCGCTGCGACCTGGAGCGAGCTGAGGGCGAGCTCTGCCGAGCTGGACAGCGCCGCGACCCCCGCCGATCCGAGCTGCGACAGCGCCAGGGTGCTGAGCCCGCCGATATTGGCGGTGGTCAACGCGCGCAGCTGTGCCGAGCCGAGCTTGGCGATCGACGCACCCGAGATGCTGCCCAGCATGGTCGAGCTGATTGTGGCGAGCACGCTGGTGCTGATGCCAACGATATTGGCGGTGGTCAGCGCGGCAAGCTGGGTTGAGGTCAGCGACTGAACCTGCCCCGTGGACAGCACCGCCATCTCGGCCGAGGTCAGCGACGCGACCTTGACGCCCAATGCGCCGATCTGTGCGGTGCTGAACTGCTGAAGGCTCGCTGTCGGCAGCGTGGCGATCTGGGCCGAGCTCAGGGCTGCGATGCCGGCGGTGGACAGGCTGGTGATCTGGCTGGTCTTGAAGAGACCGATCTGCGCCGTGATCTCGGCTGCTGAGAGGCCGGTCACGCCTGCGGTGCTCAGTGCCTGAACCTGGACTGAGCTGAGGGCCATCTCCGCCGAGCTGGTCAAGGCCGCAACGCCCGCCGAGCCAAGCTGGGACAGGGCCTGGGTACTGAGCCCGATGATATTGCTCACGGAGAAGGCGCGGAGTTGTCCCGTGCCCAGCACGCCGACCGCCGCACCGGACAGCGAGGCCACCTGAGACGAGCTGAGGACGGCGATGTCCCCCGTTGTCAGGCCACCCGCATTGGCGGTGCCAAAGCCGCTGAGCTGAGCGGAGCCGAAGGCTGAGACCTGCACGGTGCTGAGGCCGGACACGGCGCCGGACGTCAGGGCACTGACCTGCGCCGATGTCAGACGCGAAAGGGCCGCGGTGCTGAGGCCGGCGGCGTTGGCAGAGGTCAACGCATTAAATTGCGCCGTGCTCATCGCCATCACATCGGCGGACCCGAGCTGGGACATGGAGGCAGATGTCAGTGCCGCCACAGCGGTGCCAAGCGCTGCGACCTGCGCGGTGGCGAGGTTCTGCACAAGCGTCGCGCCAAGGGCAGCGATCTGGGCCGTGCTGAGCAGGGAAAAGGCGGAGGCTGTGAGGTTGGCGACCTGGCTGGCCTTGAAGGAGCCGATCTGCGACGTGACCTCACTGGCGGAGAGCCCGGCGACGGCGGTGCTGCTCAGCGCCTGGATCTGCGCCGTCCCCAGACGGGGCACGGCATCCGCCGCGAGCGCGGCGACCTGGGTGGAGGTCATCACCGAAAGGTCAGCTGTGGTCAGGCCGGTGATGTTGGCCGAGGTCAGGGCGTGAAGCTGGGCCGTGGTCAGGAATGGAATTTGAACGCTGGTCAGTGCGCCGACCTGGGCTGTCGTGAATCCCTGCAAGATGTCGGTGGTAAGGGCTGACAACGCGCTGGTGGGCATTGTCGAGATTTGGGAGGTCGACAGTGTTGATGTCGTCATGACGGTGATCCACAATCTTGGGGAAGCGCGAGACGACGTTTTGTCGGCGAACCCGAATGTGGGCACGAACCACCAATATTGGGTTAACAGCCTTTTCGAAATTCATCTCGATCGCGTGAGCTTGTGCCGGAAGCCAACGTCACGGGCTCTGTCCGCTGAACGGAAACACCCCTGGTGGGCCATTCTTCCGCCCAAACAAAGAGCGCTGCCCGACAGGTTAGGCAGCGCGTCTAGCCCCCCCCACACACACTCTCTCTATGTGGTTGAAAAAAATGTCTTTAGGCAAATGAACGGGCCGGCAGGACATCCCCCCGCCCCGCTGACTACTCCTCCCGGCGCACCAGCACCTGGCGCTTGTTCACCGAGTTTGCCGGCCCGATGATCCCGTCACGCTCCATCTGCTCGATCAGCTTGGCCGCGCGATTGTAGCCGATGTTAAGATGGCGCTGGATGAACGAGGTGGAAGCCTTGCCCTCGCGGGTGACGACGTCGACCGCCTGTTCGTAGAGCGACGATTCGCCGCTGCCGCCGGTCAGGCCGGGCAGCGGTGGCTCAGGATCGTCCTGCGCCTCGGTGATCTCCTCGCGGTAATCCGGCGCGCCCTGCGAGCGCAGGAATGTGACGACATCCTCAACCTCGCGATCGCTGACGAAGGGGCCGTGCACGCGGGTGGTTCTGCCGTCCTTCTGCCAAAGCATATCACCCATTCCCAGCAACTGCTCAGCACCCTGCTCCTGGAGGATGGTGCGGCTGTCGAACTTGCTGACGACGCGGAAGCTGATGCGGGTGGGGAAGTTGGCCTTGATGGTGCCGGTGATGACATCCACCGAAGGGCGCTGGGTCGCCATGATGACATGGATGCCAGCCGCACGGGCCATCTGGGCGAGTCGCATCACCGCTGTCTCGATGTCCTTGCCGGCGACCATCATCAGATCGGCCATCTCGTCGATCACCACGACGATCAGCGGCATCACCTCAAGGGCAAGCTTCTGCTCGTCATAGACAGGCTTGCCGGTCTCGCTGTCAAAGCCGGTCTGCACGCGGCGCGTTACCACTTCGCCGCGGGACAGCGCCTCGGTGACGCGGTCATTGTAGCCGCCGATATTGCGCACGCCGAGCTGGCTCATGGCGCGGTAGCGGCGCTCCATCTCGCGCACCGTCCATTTCAGTGCCGTCACCGCCTTGGCGGGCTCGGTGACCACCGGGGCCATCAGATGCGGGATGCCTTCATAGACCGACAGCTCCAGCATCTTCGGGTCGATCAGGATCAGACGGCATTGCTGCGGCGACAATCGATAAAGCAGCGACAGAATCATGGTGTTGATGCCGACCGACTTGCCCGAGCCGGTGGTGCCGGCGACCAGCAGATGCGGCATGGTGGCGAGATCGGCCAACACCGGCTTGCCGCTGATGTCCTTGCCCAACGTGAGCGTCAGCTTGCCATCCGCTTCCAGCCATTTCTGGGAGCCGATGATCTCGCGCAGGAACACCTTCTCGCGTTTGGCGTTGGGCACCTCGATGCCCAGCACCGAGCGGCCGGGCACCACGGCCACGCGCACGGCGATGACGGAGAGCGAGCGCGCCACGTCATCCGCAAGCCCGATCACGCGCGCGGCCCGGGTGCCAGGGGCTGGGTCAAGCTCGTAAAGCGTCACGACGGGGCCGGGTAGGATGTCGATGATTTCACCCTGCACCCCGTAATCGGCCAGCACTTTTACCAGGAGGTCGGCATTGGCGCGGAGTTGCTCATCGCTCGGCGCGCCGATGGAGGAGCGCGGCGGCGGCTCGGTGAGCAGGTCGATCGAGGGCAGCTCCCAACTGCTCTCCGTCTGCGGCGGTCGGACCGGCTCTGGTGGCGGCGCGGCGGGCGCGGCGGGCTTCGGGGTGCCCAGGCCGGTGAATTTCTGCAACAGCGTCGTTGCGGGTTGTTGCAGCAACGACACGGCGGGCTTCTCCGCCACCGGCGCAGGCCTGGGCGATTCGACAACAGGCTCGGAAGCGGGCGGCGCGGGCGGACTGACCCTCTGCTCGGGACGTGTGCCCGAAGGCTCCGGCCTGACCGGGCTGCGGGGACGATCCTGGCCCACGATTCGGGGCATCTCCGGCGTGACCGTGCCGTTGACGGTGCGCAGCAGCCACGCGCCGGCGCTGGCCAGGCGACGGGCACCGCCGCCGGCCACCCTGGTGCCGCGCGAGACGGTCTGCGCGCCGCCCTGCGCCACCTGCGCAGCCTGACGCAGCTCCGACCGCCCCAGCCCCATCGCGCCGATCATCAGCAGCAGCCAGAGCGCGGTGCCGACGAACCACATCACGACCGGTCCCGGCGCACCCGCCAGGCTTCGTCCAAGCTCGGTGGCGCCCCCGGCCACCAGCCGGCCGAACGCGCCGCCGGACAGGCCAGGCAAGGCCTCAACCACGCCGGAGAGCGCCAGCATCGACAGCAGCAGGCTCACGCCGCGCAGCACCGGGGCGGAGAGGCCGCGATGCGAGCCGATCCGCCAGGCCCAGCACAGCAGCACCAGACCGGGCAGGATCGCTGCGATGCCGGTGCTCTGCGCCAGAACATCAGCCACGATCGCGCCGGGCAGGCCCAGCGCATTGCGGGCGGGCAGGGCGGTCGCGGTGTTCCAGGACGGATCGCCCGGCCGGTAGGTGGCGAGGGCCACGAGTAGGGACGAGGCTGCGGTCAGCAGGCCAAGCGCCATCAGCTCCGCCATACGGCGCCTGACCGAAAATCCCCCAGTCGCGTCTGACATTATCGCCTCCTGGCTCACGCGCTGGTTCAATACCATGCGCCAAGGTGTTGGCGGAATGATGAAGTGAGAAAGCCGGTGCGGCGGTGCACGCCTGTTCATCCGTTGACCTTGTGCCACTCCGATGTCACGACCATCCTCGGGTCCATGGAACCTGACGGGAGGGGCCGATGCGCGTGAAGGATGTCGCCACGATCCAGGACTGGCATGCCCATGTCTATTACGATCCGAATTCCACAAGAGAGGCCGCAGCGCTGGTGCGCACGGCACTGGCCGAGGCATTCCCTGAGGTGACTCTGGGCCGCTGGCATGACGTGCCGGTTGGGCCGCATACGGCAGCGATGTTTCAGATCGCGTTCGGTCTGGCGTCGTTCCCGCAACTGGTGCCGTGGCTGGCGCTCAACCGCTCAGGGCTCGCGGTGCTGGTGCATCCCAATACCGGCCGTCAACGTGCGGATCATATGGTGCATGCAATGTGGCTTGGTGCCATGCTCGACCTCAAACCGGAGACGCTTCCGGAATAACAAGGGAAATGTGCCATGGCTGTATCGATGGATATCAGGCAGACCCTGATCGCAGCGATGGCGCATAGCAGCGAGCCGCTGGTGCTGTCAGACCCCAATCTGCCGGACAATCCGCTGATTGCCGCCAATGATGCGTTCCTGCGCCTGACGCAATACGCGCGTGAGGAGATCATCGGGCGCAACTGCCGGTTTCTGCAGGGGCCGGACACCGATCCGGCCACCGCGCATCGAATCGGCCGGAGGATGTCGGAAGGCGGCGGCTGCATCGAATGGGTGGTGAACTACCGCAAGGACGGGACGATGTTCTGGAACCTCCTGTTCATCTCGCCGGTGCATGACCATGACGGTAAGATCGTCGCGTTTTTGGGCAATCAACTCAATATCACCAACGGTGTCCCGTCCTGGGTGGGTGATCTGCGGCGCGGGCAGGCGGTGATGTCGGATGTGGTGCTGGCGGAGTTTCAGACGGTGCTGGAGCAGATCCGCCACGAGATGCAGGACCAGCCGGAAGTGGAGGCTGATCCGGTGACGGAGTTGAAGCTGAAGCTGCTGGCGCGCCGGCTGTCAGTGCTGGCGACGCGGTTGGAGCCGCCGGTGGAAAAGGCGCAGATCGGCTGATAGGAAGGCCAGGGGCAGATCCTCTGGCCTTCCAGTCATTCCAGCCAGGACCCGCCGCACATGTCTGACCATTCCTCCGCGATGCCTCCAGCGATGCCCGGGTTTCGTGAAGCCTTCATGGTGTGGCTGCGCATTGGCTGCCTGTCCTTTGGTGGGCCGGCCGGGCAGATCGCGCTCCTGCATCGCGAAGTGGTGGACGAGCGGCGCTGGATCAGTGACCGGCGGTTTCTCGGCGCATTGAACTTCTGCACCCTGCTGCCGGGACCGGAGGCGCAGCAATTGGCCACCTATCTTGGCTGGCTGATGCATGGGCCGTTGGGCGGGCTGGCGGCGGGGCTGCTGTTCGTCATCCCCGGTGCGTTGGTGATGTTGGCGCTCTCGTTGATCTATCTCACCTGGGGGGCGGTGCCCCTGGTGGCGGCGGTGTTTCTCGGGCTGAAATCGGCCGTGTTGGTGCTGGTGCTGCAGGCACTGCTGCGCGTCGGCCGGCGGGCGTTGAAGGGGGTGGTGGCCTGGGCGGTGGCTTGGGCGGCGTTTGTGGGGCTGTTCCTGTTCGCTGTACCGTTCCCGGGGGTTATCCTGACTGCCGCCGCGATCGGTGCCCTGCTGCCATCGCATTTCACCGCATCCAGCCACGGGCGGGCGCAGGACGGGCCGATGGCGGCTGTTGATGCGGCGATCGCCGCTGACCCGACGCGGGCCGTGCGCCATGCCGCGTCTGCGCGACGGGCGGGACTGATCGCGCTCGCGCTCTGGGTGTTGCCGGTGGCGGTGCTCATGCCGGTGGGCGGGGCGTTTGCCGACATCGCCTGGTTCTTCTCGCGCCTTGCGGTGGTGACGTTTGGCGGTGCCTATGCCGTTCTGGCCTATGCGGCGCAGGAGGCGGTGCAGCGCTATCACTGGCTGTCTGCCGCGGAGATGCTGACCGGTCTGGGCCTTGCCGAGACCACGCCCGGCCCGCTGATCCTTGTGTTGCAGTTTGTGGGCTTCCTCGCAGGTGCCCGCGCTGAGGGGGGCCTGTCGGGCATCTCGGGCGGCATCGCGGCGTCGGTGCTGACGCTGTGGGTGACGTTCGCGCCCTGCTTCACCTTCGTGTTTCTCGGCGCCCCGCTGATCGAGAAACTCTCCGGCCAGCGCCTGCTGGGGGCGGCTTTGTCGGCGGTGACCGCTGCGGTGGTGGGCGTGATCGGCAACCTTGCCGTCTGGTTCGCGCTGCATTCGCTGTTCGCCGAGAGCCGGCTTTGGCAGTTCGGACCAATCCATCTCGACCTGCCGCTGGGCGCGAGCCTGCAGCCGCAAGGGCTGGCCCTGGCCATTCTCGCCGGCGTGATGCTGCTCTGGCTGCGGCGCGGCGTGCTGACCACCCTCGCTGTGACCGCTGCGGCCGGGGTCGGCCTGCATCTGTTGACGGGATGAGGCTTGAAGTTTGCGCAACCTCTCCACATGCTGAGGGCAAGCAAGAACCGGAGGACCATCGCATGTGCAGCCTGTTCCGCACCCAGAACCCCGCCTCCTACGCCGCCGAGACCCGCGCAATCCGCCTGCATGGCCACGCCACGTCGATCCGGCTTGAGGCGGCGTTCTGGGACACGCTGGAGGAGATCGCCCAGAAGGAGCGGATGACCGTGGCACGCTTCATCTGCGTGCTGCATGACGAGGTTCTGGAGGGCAACACCGAGGTGGCCAATCTCGCCTCGTTCCTGCGCGTCACCTGTATGCATTATTTGCGCAACCAGGACCTGCATGCCGCCCAGGTGGCCGACCGGCTGTTGCGCGAGGCTGAGGAAAAATTGGCTGTCGTAGCCTGATACTACCGAGTATCCGTGCCACCCCCATAGTCTCTTTGGCGGCGAAGCAACGCCAGGAGGGATGGATGCGCGGCTTGATGGCGGTTTCGGCCGCCTTTTGGTGTCTGATGTCAGGTGTGCCGCACACGGCAAGGGCGCAGTTTCCCGTGCCGCAGGCCGCACCTGACGGAGCGACATTGTTCGCCCGTCAATGCGGTGCTTGTCACGTCGCCAAGGTTGAGGCTGAGCCGCGCCAGGGGCCCAATCTCTGGGGCGTGTTCGGGCGGCGGGCAGGCTCCATCGCTGATTTCACCTACTCCGGCAAATTCGCCGCTTCCGGCATAACCTGGGACGAAACGACCCTGGATGCCTATCTCACCAACCCCCAGGCAGTGATCGAGGGGTCGGTGATGGCCTATCGGCAGGCCAATGCCGACACCCGCACCCGTATCATCGCCTGGCTGAAGGACCAGCACTGATGGCTAAACCCATTCATTCCATGATCCGCGTGCTTGAGGAAAAGCGCTCGGTCGATTTCTACCAGCGCGCCTTCGCCATGACGATCTCCCAGCGTCTGGCGTTTGACAGCTTCACCCTCGTCTATCTCGTCGGCGAAGGCAGCGGCTTCGAGCTGGAGCTGACCATCAACCATGACCGCACCGAGCCCTATAATCTCGGTGACGCCTATGGCCATATCGCATTCGTCGTCGATGATCTCGATGCCGAACACGCGCGTTTTGAGAGCGAGGGCCTGCAGCCCAATCCCGTGAAGGAATTCTTCCGTGATGGCGCGCTGCTGGCCCGGTTCTTCTTCGTTACCGATCCGGACGGCTACCGGATCGAGGTGCTCCAGAAGCACGGTCACTATCAATAATAAAATAAGGAGGACATCGATGCGAGAGATCGACAAGCAGACCAAGGTCGGCAGGCGTTCGTTCCTGCAGGCCTCGGCGGCGGCGGGTCCGGCGGTTGCCGTGGCCGCGGCCGGCGTTGCCACCACCCCGGCCAGCGCCTGGGCCGGCACCACCGTGAACCTGACGGCCCATGAAATGGCCACGCTCCAGAAGCTGGCGCGCGATATCTTCCCGCATGACCGTCTGGCGGACAAATACTACGCCACCGCCGTGGCCGGTTATGATGCGCTCGCTGCTGACGCCGGCAAGAAGGCAATGCTGAAGGACGGCGTCGCGCGACTTGATGCCGATGCCGCCGCCAAGTTCGGTGCGGCCAACTACATGGCCGTCAACTGGGAGGCCGACCGCGTGTCGCTCATCCAGGCCATCACCCACACCGCGTTCTTCGGCAAGCTGCGCGGCGACCTGGTCGTTTCGCTCTACAACCAGAAAGAGCTCTGGGCGAAGTTCGGCTACGAGGGCAGCTCGGCCGAGCATGGCGGCTACATCAAGCGCGGCTTTGACGACATCGACTGGCTGCAGGGCTGAGGGGGAGCAACGAACATGGCAAAATTTGATCTGAACGACGACAGCCTCGTCGTCATCGTGGGCTCTGGCGCCGGCGGCGGCACGCTTGGCAACGAACTCGCCCAGAAGGGCATCAAGGTGGTGATCCTCGAAGCGGGCGGCCGCTACGAGACCCAGGACTTCGTCAATGACGAGTGGGAGAGCTTCGCCCAGCTCGCCTGGACCGATATGCGCACCACGTCGGGCTCCTGGCGCGTGGCACGGGACTTCCCGAACCTCCCGGCCTGGATCGTCAAGGCTGTCGGCGGCTCCACCACCCACTGGGCTGGCGCCTCGCTGCGTTTTGAGGAGCATGAGTTCAAGACCCGCACCACCTATGGCGCGCTGCCGGGGGCGAACCTGCTCGACTGGCCGATCACGCTCGCCGAACTCGAACCCTATTACGACCGTGCCGAAAAGAAGATGGGTGTCACCGGCACCAACGGCATTCCGCGCCTGCCCGGCAACAACAACTACAAGGTGCTCGCCAACGGCGCCAAGAAGCTGGGCTACAAGGAATTCCATTCCGGCAACATGGCCATCAACAGCCAGCCGCGTGACGGCCGCGGCGCCTGCCAGCAGATCGGCTTCTGCTTCCAGGGCTGCAAATCCGGCGCCAAATGGTCCACCCTTGTCTCCGAGATCCCGAAGGGCGAGGCCACCGGCAACATGGAGGTCCGCTCCGGCTGCCACGTCGCCAAGATCGAGCATGACGCCACCGGCAAGGTGACCGGCGTTGTCTATATCGATGAGAAGGGCGCCATGCAGCGCCAGAAGGCCCGTGTGGTGGCGGTTGCCGGCAACTCGATTGAGAGCCCGCGCCTGTTGCTGAACTCGGCTTCGTCGATGTTCCCCGACGGTCTGGCCAACTCCTCGGGCCAGGTTGGCCGCAACTATATGCGTCACATGACGGCGTCGGTCTACGCGACGTTCGAGAAGCCGGTGCACATGTATCGCGGCACCACCATGGCGGGCATCATCCGCGACGAGGCCCGCAACGATCCGAAGCGCGGCTTTGTCGGCGGCTACGAGATGGAGACCCTCTCCCTCGGCCTGCCCTTCATGGCCGCCTTCCTCGAACCCGGCGGCTGGGGCCGCAGCTTCACCTCCGCGATGGAAGACTACGACCATATGGCCGGCATGTGGCTGGTCGGCGAGGACATGGCCCGCGAGACCAACCGCATCACGCTTGATGCCACAGCGAAGGACAAGCACGGCCTCCCCGTCGCCAGCGTCCATTTCGACGACCACGCCAACGACATCGCCATGCGCAAGCACGGCTTCGGTCAGGGCGTGAAGGTCTACGAAGCCGCTGGCGCCACCCGCGTGTTCGAAACCACGCCCTATCCCAGCACCCACAACCTGGGCTCCAACCGCATGAGCGAAAAGGCTCGTGACGGCGTGGTGAACAAGTATGGCCAGACCCACGACATCAAGAACCTCTTCGTGTCCGACGGCAGCCAGTTCACCTCCGGTGCGGCCTGCAACCCCACGCTGACCATCGTCTCCCTGGCCATCCGCCAGGCCGAGACGATCGCCGGCATGATGTCTCGCAAGGACGTCTGAAACAGGAAGGCCAGGGAGCGAACCTCCCTGGCCCCCTCAGCATAAAGTCGCCAACGCTCCCTCAATCGTCCCTCGCATCGCACTCGAGCGATACGGGATTAATTCCCGATTGTGACTGCTGGCGGTCGCTCCAGCCGGCTACCCCGCCACGCCATGGGCCATGACCACCACGCATTCGGCGACATCCACCCAAACCCAATATTGCGCTGATCGTCGCATCTTGCTTGGCACCGAAAAGTCCAGCCGCCCATGGTGCCGCAATCCAATTCTTTGTTAAATGATTTTTAATATATTTCCGGCAAGAAAGTCGTGAGATCAACAGCCTCGCAAATAATAATGTCAGGTGAGAACCAAATGCAAAATATCACAAAACATCAGGCAGCGAGTGGCTGGAACTCAGCTATACGAACGTCGGTCATAATAGCATTAATGTCCCTGTCAGGATGCGCGACCTGGCAGAAACCTGGCGTCAGCAAGCTTGAACTGGACCATGACACCGCAGTGTGTGAGGCCAGAGCCGCGAGTCGCGTTCCAGTCGAACTGGTTCAACGACTTCTCACACCGGCCCACTGGGCTGACGGCAGGCTGGAATGCGATGCGCGCCAGGGAGAGCGACCGGGCGAGTATGAGCGCAGAAAATCGCGTGGTAATCGTCAGGAAGGAAAGATCGTCTATTCAAGGGACAAGATGTGCTGGCAGGAATATTATTGGGTTGAGGATACTTATACAACAGACGATATTAACAGAAATCAACGAGACAGTGTCATGGCGGTCTGCATGACTGGCAAAGGCTACATACTGAAGTAATTGCTTCAGCCCCTATCAGTGCCCATCTGGGAGTTTTGATTATTCTTCAGATGGGCTTATGTGCCGCCTCACAGGCGCGCTCGGTTTGTGATGCAGGGACATTGCCAACCGAGCGGATGGCTTAACATCCAGCTTGGTCGTGACCCAGGGTATGATGTAGGGGCTATGGGGTCAGTCGTCTGCTGTGATGAGTGTCACGGCTCTGGTGTCGTTGGGCGACTCCTCCATAAATTCAACACCATGCCCCTGCACCCGACCGTTTCTGAAAACCAGGAAAGAGCGGGGCACCGATCGGTGCCCCGTCCCACTTTATTACCATCTTCAAGCCACTGACGGATCTCCCTCACCCCCGTGAGAAATTCCGCCCCCGGAAATCCATCACAAACGACTTCGCCGGCTTCCAGGCCGTATCCCGCCGCGCTGCGGTGAAATTCGCCGTCTCGTGCAGCAGCATCAGGCCGGGGTCGTCCCGCTCGATGATCTCGAGCAGGCGACGATGCGCAGCATAACGGGCGGCGGGATCAACCGAGGTCTGGATCACCGCCACCATGGCCTCCGCCTCGGTGTTCTTCCAGAAACCACCCGTCACCAGATCGCCATCGGGGCCGAAATTCGTCGGCGCATATGATACTGGATCGTTGAAGAACGCGCTCACCGAGTTGTCCACCAACGCCCGCGGTTCGTTGCGCGTCAGCACCGCGCCCCAGTTCTCCTTGATCTGCAACTCAACATTAAGCCCAACCGCTTTCCACATCTCCACCATGATTTGCGCGGTGGCGACCTGGTTGGTGTAGTAATTATTGACCAGCTTGTAAGGAATCACCTCGCCCTTATAACCTGCCTCATTCAGCAACTTGCGCGCCAGTTCCGGATCGAATGCCGGCGCGTTCCATTCCTTCACATACATCGGTCCGAAGAACTCAAACTGAAGTCCCTTCGGCACCCGCGTCCGCCCGCCCCAGATTGTCTCCACGATCGCCTGGCGATCAATGGAAATCGACAGCGCCCGACGCACCCGCGCATCCTTCAACGCCGGGAAGTTGGTGTCGAAATTCAGAATGCGGATATTGGTGATCAACCCGCCGCGCACATCGAATTTCGGGTTCTTGTCAATCGTCGCAATCTGATCCGGCGTGATATCACAGGCGAAATCATACTCGCCGGCCAGCAGCCCATTGATCCGGCTCGACAGCTCCGGCACCTCAACAAAGCGCAGCAGACGGATTGGCGGACGGCCGCCCCAATACTCATCAAACGCCTCGAGGTTCAGATATTGCTCGGCCTTGTATTCCACCACACGATACGGCCCTGTACCGACCGGCTTGCGCCAGAAATCGAAATAGCTCGCCGCCGCTGCATGCGCCCGGGCATTGATGATCGCCCCGGTGCGCATCGAAATACGCCCCTCCAAGGTCAGATCCGGCACCTTGTTCACGAAATGCACTTCCAACCGCCCGGCCGGCTTCACCGACTCGATCGCCGGATAGGCTTGCCGCGCGCCGGCACGTGCCTTGGGCGTTGCCCAGCGCGGATCGCGCGGCGTGGCGGGCGTGGCGGTGCGCTCCGCCGCGTCGCCAAACAGCCGCTCGCTGAACGTGTAGGCGACATCCTCGGCCGTCAGTGTATCGCCGTTGTGGAACTTCACCCCGTCCCGCAGGGTGAACGCGATGGTCCGGTCGTCCAACCGCTTCCAGCTTGTCGCCAAACCAGGCCGCAGCGACAGATCGCCGGTCCAATCCGTATCGATCAGCATTTCCTTGTAGAGGTTGAAATGCCGCGTGCCGACATTGGACGCCTCGTTGAGGATGTCCAGCGTGTTCGAGGTGGCGATGCGCTGCACCGCGACGGTCACGACCGGACGCGTGTCGGCCTGGGCGATGGACACGCGCGGCAGAATAGTGGTTGCGGCCATGCCCATGGTGGCGCGGCGGGACAGACGGATCATGCGAGACCTCCACAAGAAATTTCTGCATCTGTGCCGCCGTCGCCCCCGCTTGGTCACGAGACCGTTCGATGACATGGTGGCTCGTGGCAGCAGGAGGTGGGTCATGAAGGTCACGGTCGAGATCGACTGCACGCCAGAGGAGGCTCGCGCCTTTATGGGCCTGCCGGATGTGAAGCCGCTCCAGGCTGCGGTGATGGCTCGCATGGAGGCGCAGATGGTGGACTCCATCTCAGCCATGACCCCGGATGCGATGCTGCGCCAATGGATGCAGGTCGTGCCGGCCGGTGCCGAGCAACTGCGCGATGCCTTTCTCGGCCTGCTGAAGCCCGGCTTCGGCAAGGACCGGTGAGCGGCGTGACCAGCCTGAAATCCGAGGTCGCGGCCTTTTGGGCGCAGCGTTCGCGCGATCATGTCACCGACCGGCCCGCAACGCCGCAGGCGCGGGCGGCATTGCTGGCGCTGCTGCGCGACATGCTGGGCCCCGAGGCGCGCGGCGACGTGCTGGAACTCGGCGCCGGCGCCGGTGCGCTGACCGAATTGTTGGTGGAGCTCGGCGGACAGGTCACCGGCATCGATCTCCACGAACCGATGCTGGCCCGCGCCCGCGCCAGACTGTCCGGCAAGGCGCTGCTGCTGGTGGGGGATGCCGAGCATCTCACCGAGCCCGATGACAGTCAGGACGCTGTGGTCTGCCACAACCTCGTCTGGACCCTGACCGATCCGGCCCGCGCCTTTACCGAATGGGCCCGCGTTCTGCGTCCGGGCGGCAGGCTGGTGATCCTGGATGGCGACTGGGTCAATTTTGCCCTATTCGGCGCCTGGCGCCAAAGCCTCGCGGCCCTGCTCGACCGCCGCAACGGGCATGCCCCCCGTCCCGCCGACGCGGCGTTGATGGCTGACCTGCTGCCGCGTCTGCCCTTCGGCCGTGGACTGCGCCCTGGCCATCTGCTGCCTCTGTTGGCCATGGCCGGATTCGGCGACTTCGTCGGCCATGATCTGAAGCCGGTCGAGCGCGCGCGCCGGCGCGGGCTGTCTGGCAGTGCCAGGCTGCTCAGTCTGGTGCATGAGGGGTTTGCGGTGTCGGCCTGCAAGCTGGGGTGAAGGGAGCATGGTTGGGCTCTACTTCCTTCCCAGGCTTCACATCCCCCGTTTCCCAATCCCACCAAAACCTGCGACACTGGGTTATGGACCTCCCGATCCCCATCTCGGCTGGCCGCCAGCCGCCCGGACTAGACGCGCGATCCGCTGCCGTGCTGCGCGAGATCGTCGAGCAATACGTCCAGACCGGCGAGCCCGTCGGCAGCCGCACGCTTTCCCGCCGCCTGCCCATCGCCCTCTCTCCCGCCACCATTCGCAACGTGATGGCCGATCTGACCGATGCCGGCCTGCTTTTCGCGCCGCACACCTCGGCCGGGCGCCTGCCCACCGAGCGCGGTCTGCGGCTGTTCGTCGATGGGCTGCTGCAATTCGGTGAACTCGCCGAGGAGGATCGGGAAGCCATCTCTGGCGCTGTCGAGGCCGCGGGCCGCTCGCTGGAAGACACGCTGGCCGAGGCCTCCATCATGCTCTCCGGCCTCTCCGCCGCCGCGGGCCTGGTGCTTGCGCCGAAATCGGACGGCGCGCTGCGCCATATCGAATTCGTCCCCCTCGGCTCCGGTCGCGCGCTGGTTGTGCTGGTGGGGGGGGACGGGCATGTCGAGAACCGGGTGATCGAGATCCCTCCCGGTGTGCCGCCCTCCGCCCTGCAACAGGCCGGCAACTACCTCAACGCCCGCCTCGCGAACCGTCCGCTGGCTGAGTTGCGTGTGCTGGTCGCCGGCGAAATCGCCGCCAATCGCACCGAACTCGATGAGCTGTCGTCGCAGGTCGTCGAAGCCGGGCTCGCCACCTGGGCGAGTGACATGCGCGGTGGCTCGCTGATCCTGCGCGGCCAGTCGCGCCTGCTGGCCGATGTGACGGAGATTGAAAAACTCACCTCCATCCAGATGCTGTTTGAGCGTCTGGAGACCCAGGAAACCATCATGCGCCTGCTCGACCTCGCCGAGCGCTCCGATGGCGTGCAGATCTTCATCGGCGCCGAAAGCGGCCTGTTCGGCACCACCGGCGTGTCCATGGTGGTCGCCCCCGCCCGCAACACCGGTGGCCGAATCGTGGGCGCCATCGGCGTGATCGGCCCTACCCGCATCAATTACGGCCGGATCATCCCCGTGGTCGACTACACCGCCCGCGTCGTGGGGCGCCTACTGGGGTGAGGCGTTTGGGGTGAGGCGTCTGGGGTGAGGGAAGCCAGCTGGCGCTGCGCTCCGCCCAGTCCCGCCCGGGGCCAAGCCTCTCGACCCCCATAGTTTAAGAGATCGGTCTTGCAGGACGGGGCAGACCCGACCGATGCGTCTCGAACCCAGCCTTACTTGCTTCCGCCAACCTGCCCGCGATGGCGCAGCAGATGGTCGGCC